>CDZN01019054.1_pt1 | contig 40509 bp, 28 predicted proteins | sample 557701 | NCBI WGS metagenome assembly CDZN01 (sample SAMEA3182089, study PRJEB8094) | gut metagenome | biome: human; feature: gut; material: Stool; isolation source: human stools | place: Canada | collected 2013-02-04 | reverse complement strand
TGTCCGTTGTACTCATCAGAAACAGTCAGTTTCTTTCTGCCTTTCGCACGACGAGCAGCTAATACTCTACGACCATTAGCCGATGCCATTCTCTCACGGAAACCGTGTTTGTTCTTTCTCTTTCTGTTAGAGGGTTGAAATGTTCTTTTCATTACTGTATCTTGTTTTTATGTTATTATTCTACGTAATCGGGCTGCAAAAATAGGCACTTTTTTTAAATTAACCAAGAGATAACTCATTTTTGCTCAAAAGTTTTTGTGTTTTTTACCGATTTAGATTACTTTTGCAGTCGAATTCCTGCGAAAACAATTAAATAACAATAATATATTAAGAAAAATAGCAGTATGATTAATGCTCAAGACATCAAAAACGGAACTTGTATCCGTATGGACGGAAAGCTCTATTTCTGTATCGAATTCCTGCATGTAAAACCAGGTAAAGGTAATACTTTCATGCGTACTAAACTGAAAGATGTAGTCAGCGGTTACGTTCTCGAACGCCGTTTCAACATCGGTGAAAAGTTGGAAGATGTACGCGTAGAACGTCGTCCATACCAATTTTTGTATAAAGAAGGAGAAGATTATATCTTCATGAACCAGGAAACATTCGACCAACACCCTATCGCTCACGATTTGATTAACGGTGTTGACTTCCTGCTCGAAGGTGCAGTATTGGAAGTTGTTTCTGACGCTTCTACAGAAACTGTTCTTTATGCAGACATGCCAATCAAGGTTCAAATGAAAGTGACTTATACAGAACCGGGCGTGAAAGGTGATACAGCTACCAACACACTGAAACCTGCCACTGTAGAATCAGGAGCAACCGTACGTGTTCCATTGTTCATCAACGAAGGTGAAACAATTGAAATCGACACTCGCGATGGTTCTTATGTAGGACGTGTAAAAGCATAATTGACAAGAACATATATAAAAAACCGGAAGTTTTTGGACTCCCGGTTTTTTTATGTCTTTACCGATATTTATTTGTATCCGGCTGCTTTCGCAATTCTTTTAGGGATCTCCGTGTTATCAATCTTTTCTCCAAACAGTTGAGAACCTGCGCCGATAGCGAATACAGGTACATAACCGGCAGAGTGACCGCCACTTACCCAACCTACCATAGCAATCTCATCCATCACTTCCTTAGCACGTGCAGCCATCGGTTCACTCTTAGAGTACATACTTTCAGCAAATACGACTTTATTCTTCACGAATGATTTTTCAAACTCATCACGTAATTTCTTTTCCTGTTCCCAAGAAATAGGGAATTGTTTCCAGAAACCCATTTCTTCGCCTAGGAATGTTTTCATATCTTCCCAAGTCACTTTATTACCTTTTGATTTTCTCAATTCGCTAATACGTTGTGAAAGTCCGTCAGCAGAATGTTTCTGATGCTGCAATGCTTTCAGGTTCAATTCATATTTTCCTGTACCCAGCACGATACCACCAGTTTCATGGTCGGCAGTAACGACAATAAGGGTTTCTTTCGGATGCTTTTTATAAAACTCATAAGCTACCTTGATAGCATTATCCATATCCTTTACTTCGTTGAACACTGTAGCAGCATCATTCGCATGACACGCCCAGTCTATTTTGCCACCTTCTACCATCAAGAAAAACCCTTTCTTATTATCTTTAGTAAGAAAATCAATGGCACTTTCTGTAATCTGTGCTAAAGTCAAATCACCTTCTTTACGATCGATAGCATAAGGTAAACAAGATGGATTAGCACCTTCTTCCTGAATCAGGATCATCTTTTCTGCTTTTGCAGCTTTTGCCTTATAGTCATTGTAGCCACGTGCTACTGTATATCCGGCTTCTTCAAAAATAGGGAAAATACTTGGAGCTTCTTTCTTGTCAAAAGATGTATTCGGTTTAAGAAAACCACCGCCTGCATAGAAATCGAAGTTTGCTTTCGGCAAATCCAAAGCTATTTCATAATATCTATTACGATCGGGTTGATGTGCATAGAATGCGGCAGGAGTAGCATGATCTACACTAACAGAAGTAGTTACACCAACTTTCTTACCAGCTTTCTTTGCCTTTTCAGCTACAGTCTGAATAGCATTCTTATCCTCTCCCACAGAAATTGCATGATTATAAGTCTTCTTGCCTGTTGCTAATGCAGTACCTGCAGCAGCAGAGTCGGTTACTGAATTTTTAGCAGAGAAAGTAGTTGCCATAGTAGCAACTGGGAATTGAGTAAATAACAAAGGCTCGACGCCAATGCGACCATTTTGAATTTCCGCCTGATACATCTCCGTACCATTTACCTGATTGACTCCCATTCCATCCCCGATGAAATAGAATACGTACTTCGCCTGCCCGTTGGCAACAACGGAGATAAGGACAAAGAACAACGTGTAGATTAACTTTTTCATTCTCTAGTATATTTATTTTTAGATTAGTGGTCTACAAAGGTAGAAAAAAAGAAAGATATACGGTGGATTATTGGACACTAAAAGTGGATATTTGCTTTATACACAGACATTACTGCCTCGCATATTACGAAGCAATAACACATTGCTATCTTTGAATGACATTATAGGTTCATTACATTCTGCTCGAACTGCTCCTTGTCTCCGGCAGCTTTATTACGCATCCGGCTACGATAATTATAGATAGTGGCCAAAGAATATCCGAGAAAATGAGCGATCTTATTACTGTCTACTACTCCCAGACGGATCAGGGCAAAGATCCGAAGTTCTGTTGTCAGAAGTTCGTCGGATTTCGGATATATGCGTCCCTCTTCTACCAGCAGTTCATTAAAAGCGGTAATAAAATTCGGGAATAGTTTCAGGAAAGATTTATCAAATTCATTATAGAACTCATTCCGCTCGTCACGGATGAACTGTTCGGATTTGATGGCTTTGAACAGGTCCTCGATACGTGACGCCATAGCTAACTTCGCCAGTGAACGACGATACGTTTCCAGCTTATCCAGATAGTTGACACATCTGTCCAGATAGCGGGCGATATATACCTCTTTAATTTTCCCCGTCTGTTCCAGTTCCTTATTTACTGCCTGCATCTGTTTGTTCGCCAAACTTAAATCATGCCGCATGGCAGACAGTTTCTTCATCCAGCGATACAAATAGAAAACGGCAATCAGGAGAAAGAAAGAGAGCATACTGACACTGATAAGCATTGTCCGGAAGACGGCACGCTCTTTTTCTTCTTTCAATTTGTACACCTTATCTATAATAGGGAAAAACTCGGTGACCTCAATAAAGCGCAGCCGAGCATTGCAAGCCACGGCATCTTCCATCGAGCAGTTCAGGTAGTTGTAAGCGCGGTCTATGTCGCCCTGCTCGTATATCCGGTACGCCAACTTTTGCAACGAAGCGTATTCTCTGACCGAAGATTCCAAATCGGCAATTGCCGTTAGTATCAGGTAATAAATCTCTTTCTGCGTGTCGCCCTTTGCCGCATAGGCTTCGGAGAGCGTGTAATGAATATAGACCTTCTGCCGTTCGTCCGTAGCATCTTCCAATGCAGCATCGAGAATCACCAACGCCGTATCCGCTTTGCCTGCCACGATACATTTCTCCGCCATCACAATGGTACGGTTCTTTTCGGGGAGCATGACACTGATAATGGAGTCGCGGTAGGCATCGGTCTTCTCCCGGTACTTTTCTTTCTCTTCCCTGTTGGTGGTATAGTCTGCCAGCCAGCCATAGCAGGCACGGTAGGTTTGATAATAATACATCAATGTGTTTCGGTCCAGTTTCCCCGACCGAATGGCGTCCAGTTCTTTCATGGCTTCGATATACATCCCCATCACCCCGAACACGGTGGCACGGTTGATGATAATCTCGTTGGCCGCCTCCGGACTATCGAGCAGGGGAAGAACGGTCTGTCTCTTATTTATATAATGTAGAGCCGAGTCGGCCTGATAATGAAGGTAAGCATCATACAAGGAACCATACAGCCGGTATTTATCGGCAGGCGCAACCGTCCGGGCAAGTTGCGCTTTCAGCGCGTCAATCTCCTTCTCTTTCCGCTTCTGGTAGGTTTCTTTCTTTTTGATAACTTCGTCCAGCCGTTTAAGCGCTGCCGCATTGTCATCTGCCGGAGCGGCAAACAATAAAAAAGGATAAACCAAGAGAAAAGCTAACATACGGGCTATATTCTTCATAAGTCGGGTATTTAAGATGTCACAAATATAGGGAATATCGGAATGAATACGAAATATACGGCTGAGAGTTTTTTAATTTCCGTTTGTATTTCTCTTCCATACGCTAACGGCTAACCCGTTCATTCTGAATCATATAATTTTAAAAGGCGTTTATATTTCCATTCTACTTTCCTTCATGCGACCCGCTATCTTTCTACATTTGCAACATCGGTCTGACCGAGTGAACATAAAAAATACACATTACCATGAAAAAGATTTTTTTAGTAACCGTTTTATCCGTTTTGCTCTGTGGACACAGTTCGCTGCATGCCGCAAGCGTGATAAAGAAAGTAGCCCCTTCCTTTTGGTGGGCAGGTATGAACAACCCCGAACTGCAAGTGTTGCTGTATGGAGAACAGATAAGCTCTGCCGATGTCAGCATCTCTTCGGACGACATCGTCTTGCAGGAAGTGGTGAAGCAAGACAATCCCAACTACCTCCTTCTCTATCTGAACACTGCGGAAGCAGCCCCGCAAACATTCGATATCTGCCTGAAACAGGGCAAGAAGCAGACGGTCATCCCCTACGAACTCAAGCAACGGAGAGCGGATGCCGCACAAATAGAAGGATTCAACTCGAGCGACGTACTTTACCTCATCATGCCCGACCGCTTTGCCAACGGTGACGCTTCCAACGATGTCATCCCCGGAATGCTGGAAGACAGAGTGGACCGCAACGACTCCTTTGCCCGTCACGGCGGCGACTTCAAAGGAATAGAGAAACACTTGGACTACATCGCCGACTTGGGTGTCACCAGCGTTTGGCTCAACCCCATTCAGGAGAACGACATGCAAGGAGGCTCTTATCACGGGTATGCCATCACCGATTATTATCAGGCCGACCGCCGCTTCGGAAGCAATGAAGAGTTTCGCGCGTTGGTAGAACAGGCACACGCCAAAGGGCTGAAGATAGTGATGGATATGATTTTCAACCATTGCGGCTCCGAGAACTATCTGTTCAAGGATATGCCCTCCAAAGACTGGTTCAACTTCAAAGGCAACTACGTGCAGACGACCTTCAAGACCGCTACCCAGTCGGACCCGTACGCTTCCGATTATGAAAAGAAAATAGCGGTGGACGGCTGGTTCACCCAAAGCATGCCGGACTTCAACCAACGCAACCGCCACGTGGCTACCTATCTGATTCAAAGCAGTATCTGGTGGATTGAATATGCCGGTATCAACGGCATACGCCAAGACACACACCCGTATGCGGACTTCGACATGATGGCACGCTGGTGCAAGGCGGTGAACGATGAGTATCCCCGCTTCAATATCGTAGGTGAAACGTGGTTGGGCAACAACGTGCTTATCTCTTACTGGCAGAAAAACAGCCCGCTTGCCCACCCGCGCAACAGCTACCTGCCCACCGTCATGGACTTCCCGCTGATGGACCACATGAACAAAGCCTTCGACGAAGAGACCACCGACGGATATGGCGGACTGTGCCGGCTCTACGAATACCTGTCGCAAGACATCGTCTTTGCCGACCCGATGCACCTGCTCACCTTCCTCGACAATCACGACACTTCCCGCTTCTACCGTTCGGAAGCAGACACCAAGAACCTCGACCGGTACAAACAGGCATTGGCTTTCCTACTCACCACACGCGGCATTCCGCAAATATACTACGGAACGGAAATCCTGATGGCTGCCGACAAGGCGAACGGTGACGGACTGCTTCGCTGCGACTTCCCCGGCGGCTGGCAAAATGACGCTCATAATTACTTTGACGCGGCAAACCGCACCGCACAACAAAACGAAGCCTTCTCTTATTTGAAGAAGTTGCTGCAATGGCGGAAAGGAAACGAAGTGATAGCCAAAGGCAAACTGAAACACTTCTCACCCCGTCAAGGAGTTTATGCGTACGAAAGGAAACACGGTGATAAATCGGTCGTAGTCTTCCTCAACGGTACAGACCGCGAACAGACCATCGACCTCAGCGCTTATCAGGAAATACTGCCCCGCACCTCCGCACGCAACGTATTGGAAGGGAAAGAGATGGAAATAGGAAAGGAATTGACACTTCCCCGCCGTGGAGTCTGTGTGTTATCCTTTTAAGGAAGTTCACTTCGACTTATATTTATCCGTATCAACAGGATGCTTATTCACCTATCAATCAGAATAGTAGAATTTATATAGACTTGTATTTTTATTCTAACGGGCAAACGTAGCACGCAAGGTTGCTACATTTGTAACATCCGAAGCAAAAAGGGATAAACACACACAGATTAGCATTCAATTTAATACCATAAAACCAATGAAAAAGAAACTTATACTTATTGTATGTCTCTGCATCTCGTACATCGCGAACGCACAACAGAAACTCACTTCACCGGACGGTAATCTGGTAATGACCTTCCAAGTAAATAAGGAAGGTGCTCCCACCTACGACCTCACCTACAAAGGTAAAACGGTAATCAAGCCCAGCACCCTCGGACTGGAACTCAAGAAAGAGGATAACACCCGCACGGACTTCGACTGGGTAGACCGCCGGGACCTGACCAAACTCGATTCAAAAACGAATCTTTATAACGGATTCGAAGTGAAGGACGTCAAGACTTCCACATTCGACGAAACTTGGCAACCGGTATGGGGAGAAGAGAAGGAAATCCGCAATCATTATAACGAACTGGCAGCCACGCTGTATCAGCCCATGAACGAACGTTCTATCCTGATTCGTTTCCGCTTGTTTAACGACGGCTTAGGATTCCGCTACGAATTTCCGCAGCAGAAAAACCTGAACTACTTCATCGTCAAGGAAGAACATTCGCAATTTGCAATGGCAGGCGACCACATCGCCTACTGGATACCGGGCGACTATGACACGCAGGAATATGACTACACCATCTCCCGCCTGTCGGAAATCAGAGGACTGATGAAACAGGCTGTCACTCCGAACTCTTCGCAGACTCCTTTCTCACAGACCGGCGTACAGACCGCACTGATGATGAAAACGGATGACGGCTTATATATCAACTTGCACGAAGCCGCCTTGATTGATTACTCCTGCATGCACCTAAACTTAGACGACCAAAATATGACCTTTGAATCGTGGCTGACTCCGGACGCCAAAGGAGACAAGGGACATCTGCAAACTCCCTGCAACACTCCGTGGCGTACCGTTATCGTCAGCGATGATGCCCGCAACATCCTTGCATCCCGTATCACCCTGAACCTGAACGAACCTTGCAAAATCGCCGATGCCGCTTCATGGGTGAAACCGGTGAAATACATCGGCGTATGGTGGGACATGATTACCGGAAAAGGCTCTTGGGCATATACCGACGAACTGACCAGCGTCAAATTGGGTGAAACCGATTACTCCAAGACCAAACCGAACGGCAAACACTCCGCCAACACCGCCAACGTGAAACGTTACATCGACTTTGCCGCCGCCAACGGATTCGACGCCGTATTGGTGGAAGGCTGGAACGAGGGCTGGGAAGACTGGTTCGGCAACAGCAAGGACTATGTATTCGACTTCGTCACTCCGTATCCTGACTTTGATGTAAAAGAAGTACATCGTTACGCTGCAAGCAAGAGCATCAAGATGATGATGCACCACGAAACCTCCTCATCGGTACGCAACTACGAACGCCATATAGACAAAGCCTACCAATTCATGGTAGACAACGGCTATAACTCCGTGAAGAGCGGCTATGTAGGCAACATCATCCCCCGCGGCGAACACCACTACGGACAATGGATGAACAACCACTACCTGTATGCGGTGAAGAAAGCCGCCGACTACAAAATCATGGTGAATGCGCACGAAGCAACCCGCCCGACAGGTATCTGCCGCACCTTTCCTAACCTCATCGGTAACGAATCCGCACGCGGAACCGAATACGAAGCCTTCGGCGGCAACAAGGTATATCACACCACCATCCTGCCGTTCACCCGTCTGGTTGGCGGACCGATGGACTACACGCCGGGTATCTTCGAAACGCACTGCAACAAGATGAATCCTGCCAACAACTCGCAGGTACGTTCCACCATCGCCCGCCAATTGGCATTGTACGTGACTATGTACAGTCCTCTGCAAATGGCAGCCGATATCCCTGAAAACTACGAACGTTTCATGGACGCCTTCCAATTTATCAAAGACGTAGCCATCGACTGGGACGAAACGAACTACTTGGAAGCCGAACCGGGCGAATACATCACCATTGCCCGCAAAGCAAAAGGAACCGATGACTGGTATGTAGGTTGCACCGCCGGCGAAAACGGCCATACCTCCCGATTGGTATTCGACTTCCTCACACCGGGCAAGCAATACATTGCCACTGTGTATGCGGATGCCAAAGACGCCGACTGGAAAGAAAACCCGCAAGCGTATACCATCACCAAAGGTATCCTGACAAGCAAAAGCAAACTGAACCTGCGCGCGGCAAACGGAGGCGGTTATGCCATCAGCATCAAGGAGGTAAAAGATAAAGCAGAAGTAAAAGGATTGAAAAAGTTATAAGCTAACGTCATTGGGATTGGCCCCAAAGTCAGTAGTACCCGTAGGGGGAGGTGGTAGGTTAACGCATAAACTTAATATATAATTGGTTAACAGATTGATAGGAACACCTACCACCCCGGCTTTCAGCCACCCCTCCTTCTAGAAGGAGGGGAATTGAGTTACTTTGTACACTCCCAGTCTTAATTACTATTGGCTTTTGAAATCACCCTCGGTTTTAGACAGTACCGACTTTTTAGTCAATCCAACACATTACGGAGGAAGTTATATCGGACAGACGTTAAGTGATAAATAAAAAAAGGATAAGAAAAACAGTTTTCAATAGGTATTTTTTAAGAGATAATTTACTTTTTGAATTAAACCAACTTTAAATTAAAAACATGAAAAAGAGCTTAAGACTAAAAGCCCTGCTCATCACCTTGGTAGGACTCTTCCTTTCCATAGGAACATTTGCACAGCAAATCACTGTGAAGGGGCATGTGAAAGACACAACGGGCGAACCTGTCATCGGCGCCAACGTACTGGTGAAAGGCACAACTAACGGAATGATAACTGATTTTGACGGTAACTTTACGCTGAATGCTCCCAAAGAGTCCGTTCTTTCCATCTCATTCGTGGGTTACCAGACTGTGGAAGTGAAAGCAGCTCCTTCCGTCATCGTGACATTGCAGGACGACAGCCAACTACTGAATGACGTAGTTGTCATCGGTTACGGACAGGTGAAGAAAAACGACATGACCGGCTCGGTAATGGCTATCAAGCCCGACGAACTGAGTAAAGGTATCACCACCAATGCCCAGGACATGTTATCGGGTAAAATTGCCGGCGTCAGCGTAATCTCCAATGACGGTACACCGGGCGGCGGCGCACAAATCCGTATTCGCGGCGGTTCTTCATTGAATGCAAGCAACGACCCGTTGATTGTTATCGACGGTCTGGCCATCGACAACGAAGGAATCAAAGGGATGGCAAACGGATTGTCAATGGTCAATCCGGCAGATATCGAAACCCTCACCGTACTGAAAGACGCCTCTGCAACTGCCATTTACGGTTCGCGCGCATCCAACGGTGTTATCCTCATCACCACCAAGAAAGGAAAGAACGGACAAGCTCCCAGTGTAAGCTATAACGGTTCCGTATCCTTCTCTAAGACCCAAAAGCGTTATGATGTGCTGAACGGGGATGAATATCGTGCCTATGCCACTCAACTATGGGGTGAAAAATTACCGGCAAATTTAGGAACCGACAGCACAGACTGGCAGGACGAAATATTCCGCACGGCTGTCAGCACCGACCATCATGTCTCTATCAACGGAGGATTCAAGAACTTGCCTTACCGCGTGTCTCTAGGTTACACGGACTACAACGGTATCGTGAAAACATCCAACTTCCGGCGTTTTACCGCTTCCGTAAACTTGGCTCCTTCTTTCTTTAATGAACATCTGAAGTTCAACATCAACGCCAAATACATGAACGGTAAAAACCGCTATGCAGACGCCGGCGCCGCTATCGGCGGAGCATTGTCCGTCGACCCTACCCGCCCGGTTTACTCTACCGACGAGCCTTACCAGTTCACAGGCGGATACTGGCAGAACACCAATTCAACAAACAACTTCAGCGACCCTGACTGGAAATATACGGTCAACCCGAACTCCGCCCAAAATCCGGTAGCTGCCTTGCACCTGAAGAACGACCAAAGCAACAGCAACGATTTTGTAGGAAATGTGGATGTAGACTACAAGTTCCATTTTCTGCCCGACCTTCATGTACATGCAAGCATAGGCGGTGAATATGCGGAAGGCACTCAAACCACCCGTGTATCCCCTTATTCATTCTCCAACAATTATTATGGATGGAACGGGGCTGCCACTCAATATAAATACAACCTCTCTTACAACATATACGCACAGTATTTCAAATCAGTGGGTGCAAACGATTTCGACCTGATGGTCGGTGGCGAAGAGCAGCATTTCCACCGCAACGGATTTGACGAAGGACAGGGTTGGGACCCGTACACTCAGGAAGCACACGATGCAAGCCTGCGCAGCCAGACCGCTTACGCCACCCGAAATACATTGGTTTCTTATTTCGGCCGTCTGAACTATTCGTTGTTGAACCGTTACTTATTCACATTCACCATGCGTTGGGACGGTTCGTCACGTTTTTCCGAAGACAACCGTTGGGGTACATTCCCCTCATTGGCATTGGGATGGAAGATAAAGGAAGAGAAATTCCTGAGAGACGTAAATGCCCTTTCCGACTTGAAGTTGCGTTTAGGCTGGGGTATCACCGGACAACAGAACATTTGGGATGACTTCGCCTACCTGCCCTTGTATATCACCAACAACGAATATGCCCAATATCCGTTTGGCGACACCTACTATTCAACTTCACGCCCGAAAGCCTTCAACGAAGAACTGAAATGGGAAAAAACCACGACATGGAATGCCGGACTGGATGTAGGATTCCTGAACGGTAGAATCACCGGTGCTATCGATGGTTACTTCCGCCAAACGGACGACCTGCTGAATAGTGTAAAGATTCCCGTCGGAACCAACTTCAACGCCCAAATGACACAGAACATCGGTTCGTTGAAAAACTACGGTGTGGAATTCTCAGTCAACGCCAAACCGATCGTTACCAAGGACTTCACTTGGGACCTGAGTTACAACGTGACATGGAACCACAATGAAATCACCAAACTGACAGGTGGTGACGACAGCGACTATTACGTAGAAACAGGAGATAAAATTTCCAGAGGTAACAATAACAAAGTGCAAGTGCATAAAGTAGGATATGCCGCCAGTTCTTTCTATGTTTACCAGCAGGTATACGACGAAAACGGCAAGCCTATCGAGAATATGTTTGTCGACCGCAACGGTGACGGTATCATCAACAGCTCGGATAAGTATATCTATAAGAAACCGGCCGCCGACGTATTGATGGGATTGACCTCCAAAATGATGTACAAGAACTTCGATTTCAGTTTTGCTTTGCGTGCCAGCCTCAACAACTATGTGTATTATGACTTCCTGAGCAACAAAGCCAATATCAGCGCTTCGGGCTTGTATTCAAACAACGCTTACAGCAATACTACCGCCCAAGCCATTGCACTCGGGTTCACCGGACAAGGGGAATATTACATGAGCGACTACTTTATACGCAACGCTTCATTCATCCGTTGTGACAACATCACATTGGGTTATTCTTTCCAGAATATATGCAAGAGCCAAGCCTATAAAGGAATCAACGGACGTATATACGCCACAGTACAGAATCCGTTTATCATCAGCAAATACAAAGGTCTTGACCCCGAAGTGAGAAGCGGCATCGACGCCAATCCATACCCGAGAGCCATGACTTTCTTATTAGGGTTAAACCTTCAATTCTAAATTACATTAAATCAAACTATTATGAAAATAAAAACTATAAAGCAACTGTTTTCTGCTGCATTGATTGCCTCTCTCTCCTTGGGAGTAACCTCATGCATCAACGACCTGAATATTAGTCCTATCGATCCTCAGGCAGACGGTAGTTTTGACCAACAAGGAGTATTCGTAAAAGGATATGCCATGTTAGGACTGACCGGACAAAAGGGTATCGCCGGTTCCGCCGACCTTGACGGACAGGACGAGGGCGAATCCGGCTTTTACCGTACCACCTTCAACTGCAACGAACTGCCCTCGGACGAATGTCTTTGGGCATGGCAGGACAACCAAGACATTCCTCAGTTTACAAACATCAACTGGAACTCTTCCAGCCAACGTACCGAGTGGGTGTATGTCCGCTTAGGATACAACATCACACAATATAACTTCTTCTTGGACCAAACGGAAGGGAAAACGGACGAAGAGACTTTACGCCAACGCGCTGAAATACGTTTCCTGCGTGCCTTGCACTACTGGTACTTCCTCGATTTGTTTGGAAAAGCACCATTCAAAGAGCACTTCAACAACGAATTGCCCGTCGAGAAGAAAGGCACCGAACTCTACGCCTACATTCAAAACGAACTGAGTGAGATTGAAAACAATATGTATGAACCCCGCCAGGCACCTTTCGGCCGCGCGGACAAGGCAGCCAACTGGTTACTCCGCGCACGTCTGTATCTGAACGCAGGTGTATATACCGGACAAACCGATTATGCAAAGGCAGAAGAATATGCCGGCAAAGTAATCAACTCGGGATATAAACTGTGCGACAATTATGCCGAACTATTCATGGCGGACAATGACGAAAACCCCAATGCCATGCAGGAAATCATCCTGCCCATCCGTCAGGACGGCGTGAAAACACGCAACTACGGCGGCTCCGTTTATTTGGTCTGCGCCACCCGCATTGCCGGCATGCCCCGCATGGGAACCACCAACGGATGGTCTTGCATCTTCGCCCGCGCAGCGATGGTACAGAAATTCTTCCCCGACCTTACCAAAGTGCCCGTACTGCCCGATGATGTGGAAATTCCCAACGAAGGATTGGATACGGATGCACAGATTGACGCTTTCGATGCCCAATACGGTCTCCGAACGGAAGACATCATCCAAGCTGCCGGCGATGACCGCGCCATGCTGTACTCCGGTGTAGGAGGTGGCAAACGTAAACTTCAGACAGACGCCATCACGGGATTCACCAATGGCTTGTCCATCGTCAAATGGCAGAACTACCGTTCGGACGGCAAACCTGTGAGCCATACTGAATTTCCGGATACCGACATCCCTCTGTTCCGTCTGGCAGAAGCCTATCTGACACGTGCCGAAGCCCTCTTCCGCCAAGATAAAGACGCGAAAGCAGATATCAATGAACTTCGTTCGCGCGCCAACTGCACAAGAATGGTAGAGACTGTAACAGAACAGGAACTTATTGATGAATGGTCACGCGAGTTTTACATGGAAGGCCGCCGTCGCTCCGACCTGATTCGTTTCGGCATGTTCACCACGGACAAGTACGTTTGGGACTGGAAAGGGGGAACAATGAACGGGACACCTGTAGCTTCACACTACAACGTTTTCCCGATTCCGGTATCGGACTTGAATAACAACCCGAATATGTCACAAAACCCCAATTATTAATCAGTAGTCCATCATTATATAAAAGAATATCATTATGAAGAAAATATTCAATATATTATTGGCTGCCACGTTTGCATTGCCTTTGTTCACGGCATGCGAAACAGACAATGACAGCAATCCGGTCTTGAACGAACCCGATACATTTACGCTCGACACCCCCGCTAACGCAGCCGACAACGTATACGACCTGAAAAATGCCGAAAGCGTACAGCTCACCTGTTCGCAACCGGACTACGGATTCACGGCAGCCACCACTTACAAGGTGCACGTTTCCTTTGAACAGGATTTCACGGAGGGGACAGATGAAACGCAAGCCAACTATACGGAATTGGGAAGTACCTACCCCACCACAACGATAGACATAAGCACCTCCGAACTGAACAGTGAGCTTTTCGATTTGTGGACTGCCGCCAACGGAGGGCAAGCGGAACTCCCCACCGAACCGGTGGCTGTGTACATCCGCCTGAAAGCCAATATCACAGGCAGTAGCAGAGGAGCATGTTTATCCAATGTGATTGAACTTCCGAAAGTTCTGATTTCCAAGGTTGCCAGTTCATTGACACCTCCCAAGACCATGTTCCTTGTAGGCTCCATGCTGGACGCCTGGAAAGTATGGAAACCGTTGGCACCGGTTTACGGCATGGACGGTCAGTTCTATTCAATGGTCTACTTCGATGCCAACTCCGAATTCAAGTTCGGCACAAAGAAAGACGAGTATATCGGCATTAACGACACCCGCGTGACGATTGCCAACGAAGCCGGAGCCCAAATCAACGGCAGCGACAACTTTGTCGTAGAAAACGCCGGATGGTATATCTTCCACGTCAAAGCAACTGTCAAAGGCAACGATTATCAGTTCACCATCACTTTCTATCCGGCAGAAGTATATCTGTTCGGTAACGTGACCGGCGGATCGTGGTCGTTCAACGATGCATGGAAGTTTACGGTCCCGGATACCAAAGACGGCAACTTCGTATCTCCTGCCATGACCGCAAGCGGAGAAGTGCGCATGTGCTTCAAAACAGACCTCGACTGGTGGAGAACGGAATTTACACTCCACAACGGTGAAATCTTCTATCGTGATTTCAATCTCATCGACAGTTGGGCAGAGAGGGGAGACGGCTATTCCATACAAGGTTCGGCCAGCGATGTGATACATCTGAACTTCACGGCAGGTACGGGAGAAAAGAAGTAATCTTGATTGCTCCCCCGTAACCTTCTTTCAGAAGAACGGTTTATCATAAACAACCCGATACATCAAGACCACGTTTTCAAACGTTCATCACTTATGAACAGGATGAATCTGAAAACGTGGTCTTGCTTTTTTTGATGAGGAGAATCAGATTTGTGTCTCCCCCTCGATATAGTTTTCCAAAAAAAGATTCTCGCCGTCGAATACGGCATAAGAGAAGAAATTAATCCAGTCTCCCAAAATCAGTACGCGGGAAGTAGCGCTCAACATCAAGTCCAATTCAATGTGCCGATGCCCGTAGATAAAGAAATTGATATTAGGATGGCTTTTCAGATACTCCTTGGTATAGAGTACCAAATGTTCCTTATTCTCACCCATGTAATCGGGCTCTTTTCCATCCGCCCGTTTCTGCCGGCTATGCTTTGCCCATGACAAACCTAACTCTACACTCCAACGTGGATGGATAGCTGAAAACATCGTTTGCAAAGTTTTGCTATGAAACATCTGACGGAGTAATTTAAACTTCTTATCCGGATCGCCCAGCCCGTCACCATGAGCAAGATAGAATTCTTTCCCATAGATTTCGGTAGTCAACGGCTCACGATGCATAATGACCCCACACTCTTTCGTGAGGTAATCTCCACACCAAATATCATGATTGCCAATAAAGAAGTGAACTTCTACTCCCATATCTGTCAGCTCTGAAAGCTTTCCCAAAAAACGGGTATAACCTTTAGGAACCACCAGCCGGAATTCATACCAATAATCGAACATATCTCCCAACAGGTAAATGGTAGAAGCCTTATGTTTTATACTGTCGAGGAAGTTCACCAGTCGTCTTTCCTGGGTGCGTCCATGTTCTATGGCACGAGACCCAAGATGCGCATCGGAAAGGAAATAAACGTTCTTCATGAGTTTTGAGTTGTTAGTTATAAGAGATTGATTATGAGGTTATCACTCGTAACTAGAGAAAACCGAGTTCGAGTTTCGCTTCCTCACTCATCATATCTTTGTCCCATTCCGGTTCAAACACCAGATTAATGGTAGCCGCAGTCACACCCTCCACCGATTCCACTTTCTGACGAATATCTTCCATGATAAAATCAGCAGCCGGACAGTTAGGGGCTGTCAATGTCATATCAAGTACCACTTCTCCAGTATCGGAGACATCTATCTTATAAATCAGTCCAAGATCGTATACATTCACCGGAATTTCCGGATCGTACACCGTTTTTAGCATGGCTACAATCTTTTCTTCTATTTCAATCTTTTCCATACGTCTTCTCATTTTGTTATGTATCGCAAAGATAGAGATAAAAAATGAAACATAAAAAATTAGGTACGGAATGAGCATCGTGTACCTAAAGAATATTACATCTATTCTCCATCTTCACTAATATGAAAAACGTACCCAGATGGTAAATTGTTGCAAAAGGGAATAAAGATGTAGAGAAAATTAAAGCAATCCTTCATCCGCAAAGCTAAAGAACCCGTCTTCACAAACGACGACATGATCTATCAGGTGGATATTCATTGTATCCGCCGCTTTACGAATATGTTCTGTCAGTGTTTTGTCAGGCTGACTAGGACGGATATTCCCTGAAGGATGATTATGGACCACAGCTATTTGGGTGGCTCTTTGCAGCAATGCTTCCCGAAGGATGGTGCGTACATCGGTGTATGTTCCATCTATTCCACCGGTACTGATACGCACCTTATCAATCAGTTTCGTTGCCTGATTCAATAAAAGAACCCAGAATTCTTCTTGTTCGAGGTCGCACATCAAAGGTTGAAAGATATCATAAATATCTTTTGAACAGGTGATTTGAGGCCTTTCTTTTGTGTTTTGCAGTTTCCGACGCTTTCCAAGTTCCAATGCAGCCATCACTGTAATACTCTTCGCCGGTCCCATACCTTTAAAACGGGAATAATCGCAGACTTCCCATTTTGCCAGAGAATTGAGATTGTTATCACAAGACAGGAGCAGGCGCCGCATCAGTTCAACAGCGCTTTCTTCCGTATTTCCGGAGCCGATTAATATAGCGAGTAGTTCGGCATCACTCAATGCTGCTGCTCCCTTTTCCATCATTTTTTCCCGTGGACGGTCCTCCGGTGCCCATTGGTTGATAGATAGTTTGTGTTTACTTTCCATTTGCTACGTTTTGAAGGTGTAAAGGTAGGCTTATTTAATTTAATGATAGAGGCAATGAGAAAAAAATTGGTTGCAGGCTTCTTCTTTTTTCTATGCAGAGACAAGTTGTACGACACCCGGGTCTCAGCATACCTGACACCCGGGTGTTGAGTAGCATGAGACCCGGGTGTCAGACGTATTGAGACCCGGGTGTCATGCAACATTCCTTTTAAGTAAAAATAGGAATGGTAGTAAACAAATTAAAAGTAGGTTACTTATAAAAATTCTTTTGGAAAGCCTCAAACTCATCTTTTCCTCTGACACAACGCTGCCACCATGCACGCCAAAAGCCTGTACCATAGCCGATAAGTTGTATAAATGCAGCGGCTATGGAATAAATGCCAATAGCCAGACTCTTATTCTGAATAGTAGAATCCATGCATACCAGCAATGCATAAAGAATGATCGGCGTAAAACTGAAAAGACAGAATGGGGTTCCTAATAATAAGAGTGCCACTCCCAGCGTAAATACAGCAGGAAGTAAATGCACCAGTTTCAGAGAGTCCGGGTATTTCTTATAAAGATTAATACGGGCAATGCCGGAGTTATGCACTTGCTTGAAGAACTTCTTCAAATCAGTGCGGCGTTTGTGATACACCCAGGCATCCGGAAAAAGCCGGCAAGTATAGCCGTTCTTAAAGATACGGATACTAAAGTCAATATCCTCTCCAAAACGCATCTTTGAGAATCCGCCTAAAGCCTCATACACTGCCCGGCGAACTCCCATATTAAAACTGCGGGGATAGAATTTGTCCATCTTCTTTTTCCCGCCACGGATCCCTCCGGTCGTAAAGAAAGAAGTCATGGAATAGTTTATCGCCTTTTGGATATCCGTGAAAGAATCGTGCGCACGGTCGGGACCGCCGAAAGCATCGGCAGGAGAAGCGAGAAGTTCCTTCTCTACCGCATCGAAGTATCCTTCGGGAAGAATGACATCAGAATCTAATATAATAAGGTATTCTCCTTCGCTACGTTCTGCCCCGTAATTACGGGTTTGTCCCGGACCGGAGTTAGGTTTAGAGAAGTATTTTATATTCAACCGGTCTGCATAACGGTCTACTACTTCTTTACAGGGAATGGAGGAACCATCTTCTACAACAACGACTTCGAAATCTTTAAAGTGTTGCATGGTAAGACTTTGCAATAATTCATCCACTTCATCGGGACGATTATAAACGGGGATTATGACAGAGTAACGCATATCAAAAATGGGATATAACTATTTGATATGCAAAGTAAGACAAAAAAAAGGAAACAGCTTCTTAGATTAACGAAAAATAAATGGAACGAGGATTCGTCTCCGCAATTTTATAAGAAGAACTAAAGTAACCAACTCATAAGCCTCATCCGGCTACCGGAATCTATATCTTGCTTTTGTAATGCCTCCAGTACGTCGCGAATAGCCGCAGCCAAATGATTATCTACTGTTTTAACCGAAACACCCAAGATTTCCGCCACTTCTTTATTCTTCAGACCATGATACTTGATTAGCATTAACACATTTCTTCTTTTCTCCGGCAAGCTTTTAATGATTGAATGAATCAGGCTGATTTCTTCTTTCGAGACGATGGTGGTTTCCGGAGTAACTGAACAATGAAATAAGTCATCGTGTACATCTTCTAAAGTCAGATAATCCCAGCGCACTTCTTTTCGTTTCATATCGATCGCCTTGTTTTTTGTCAACACATAAAGATAGGTAAATATGTTATCTACGTCGGCTTTATGCCGGTTCATCCACAAAGACGTGAAAAAGAATACGCATGCATTGTCTGACCACTATCCCAACTATATTCGTCCGAAGGTGAAAACAAGTAATAAACAAGAATATGTAACACCGACGATGTTTCGTGCTACCACAATACTTTTTCCATCAATATAAAAAACATCCCCGAAGCTTCAAGACTTTTGCTTCGGGGAAACTCCCGTAGCTTTTGTTTTTTGTGGCAAACACCTTCGATAAATCATCTCCAAGAAAACAATCTATCACAATAAAAAGTTATTTTTCATGTGCCTCCCCTTTCTTTTTCTTTCCATTGCATCTATTTTCTTTCGTTTTCTTTCTAAAAAGTTTGTTTATATGCTTTTTATATTTATATTTGTGGCGTCAACCTATAATAAAAGATAAAAGTAGAAACTACAAACGCTATGAAAAGAAAGAAACACTTATCACTTTACCGATGTGAATTTTGCATGAAACCCATGCTAAATTATTCCGATTTTGTTCTAATAGACAACCTCTTAACAGAACTGTAAATCCTCCGTCATTATTAAGCAATATATTATATAGTCATTTGCACTTAAAACAAAGAGTATTTTATTTTTAATTAATTTATATTTTATATGATGGAAATTAATTTATTGTGCAAACATTTGCCCAAGAATGTAAAATGGAGGCGGTGGTTACCTCTGTTAACCTTATTCTTATTACTTCCTTCCTACTGGAGTTGCGATGACAGCGAAGAAGGAAGAAACGAGTTTATTAGTGTGAGTCATGTGGACAACCAGACAGGAGAGAAAGTAGAGATGAAGCCTGATGAAGCTCTCAATATTCCTCCTAAGGCAGGACAGCTTTCAATCTTTGTTAAGACTAATACGAATTATTCAGTTTTAGTACAAAGCAAAGTTCCTGCTAACGAACAGGAGGAAGAAGAAGTAATTGAAAATTGGTTGAAAGCAGAAAAAGTGGGCCGGAACGAAGCGACTGGTGAAGACGAATGGCATCTCGCATGGGAAGCACAAACCAAAGATTACAAACGCCGTATCGCAACCGTTTCAATCACCTCCCCCGAGGTCGACTACGGTAGGTTTATCAACATTCGCCAGGGATTCACAACCCGGCTAGGTGAAGATTTTGAATGGCTGAAATATGGTTCATCTACCGCCTCTCCCAATGTGACTACGAATGAGAAATTGATTGGTGACTGGACGGAAGCACAAAAAGAGTATCAGTGGTCGTCAACTATCGCAAAGGAGGAAGACAAAGCTTATTGTTATGGTAAATTCGGCTTTATCCGCCTTGGTGACACTCAAGGACATGGTGCTGATCTTATCACACCCTACATTACTGACATTGTAAGAGACTCTGTACTGCTTGTTTCATTTGATGCGGTTGCTTATACTGAAGAGGATGGGACAAAAGATAATAATAAATTAGTTATCAACATATTGAATGGAGGCGAATTTGCTGACACCCACACTACGACAAAAACGATCGATCTGGATTATTATGACCCTCTTGATCCTGATGTACTTACTACAATGTGGAATAAAGGACGCCATAATTTTTATGTGGTAAGTCCTCCTGAACGCCCTGTTACTGCTAATACCAAATTTCAAATCATTGGTGGTGACTACACTCTCACTACAGGCAATAATCGTGTATTTGTAGATAATTTCTATGTCTATCGCTTGGACGATGTATATTATTATTTATTAGATGAATAAAAACAAAGTAATGAAAAACATATTTCTATATCTTAGTATCGTGACCTTGTCACTTTCCTGTTTTTCATGTGATGATGATGAAGAACTGGAAGTGGTAACCATTGGTGATGCGTCCAATATTTATATTTCGTCAGAAGCAGGCAGGCGTGAAGTCCCTTTGACAGCGACATGTGCATGGACGGTGGAGCGCGATTCATTAACCCGTCAATGGGTCAATATTGAGCGTAAGAGTGGAGAAGGAGACGGAAGTTTTAATTTAGTTTGGCGAGCTAATGAAAAATTTCCTCGTAAAGGTAAAGTGATTGTAAAACTTGCCAATAAAGTAAAAGCAGATACTATCTACATTTATCAATATGGCGTATCTCCTTCTATCGCTTTTCCAGACAAAGAAGCCCGTGTTTCTGCAGTAGGTAAAGAATTGGAAGTGAATTTGAATACTAATATTCCTGCTAGTGACAGTACTCGTATTGCGATGACTGTGGATTATGACAAAGGCGAAGAGTGGGTATCACAGCTTTTATTTAACAAAGAAATGAATAAAATGCAGGTGAAGGTTGCTGCCAATGAGCCTGAAGTGGGAGAACGTAATGCTACACTACATATTACGTATGTTGATGACTGGGGAAAAGCTCATACTACAGATTTTAATATAGGTCAGATGGAGATGGGAGGTACCAAGCAAACCGAAACCATTTCATTTGCCGAGGTTCGCAAACTAGTGAACGATGCGACTGGTTCTCAAAAAATTGAGGAGGATGTGGCTATTGAGGGGATAGTCGTTTGCGATGCTACCGGTGCTAATAATGCAGCTAATACGCAGCTTTCTAAAACAGATATTGACCTAAGTACTACTTATCGCACTACTTATGTGCAGAGTTTAGATGGAAAGTATGGTTTTGCTTTGGTTTTTGATACAAAAGAACAGAATGAACTTGTTCCCTTCGATAAAGTGAAAATCTGGTTGAAAGGTCTGACTTTAAAGAAAGAAGATAATCCTCAACGTTACACGTTGACAGACATGACTTTCAAGAGCTTTATTTCTAAAGAAGAAGGTGATGCTACGAAGTTGGTAAAGAAAGAACGCACAATGTCTGAACTTACTGATAATGATGTGTATACTTTTGTAACATTGAAAAACTGCGAGTTTCCTATTCGTAAAGGGCCGTTTACACCTTTCAATGAGGGTTACTGTCCCACTTACAATCAGAAACGTGTTGACCGTTATCCTTTATTAATGCACGACAATCAGGGACAAAGTATGTTTTTGATGACAAATATTGATTGTCCTTACCGTCGCGATGGCAATATATTGCCACAAGGTTCAGGAACAATATCAGGCGTCATTGTACATGAAGAATACACTCGTTTCGAGAATGGTGGAGATATCGGACACTATCAGATGCGTCATCTCTCGCGTGAAGACATTAAAATCGACCAATCGAAAAACAATAGTTTTTCTACTATCATCGCTGAATGGAATGCATTTAAGCTTTCAGGTACGAAAGTACTTCCTTCTGAAGGAAATGGTGAATTATGGCACACTGCTGCAACTCCTACAGCTGCAACCGATTATGGCTATTTGGGAGTTATTGACGGAGTAACTGACGGAAAAGGTATTATATCCGCTAGCAAGAACTTGGCCTTCCAAGCTAAAACCTGGTGGAACTCTTCTACAGGAAAAGCAAATAGCTGGATGATTAAGTGTTCGACTTCTGGCATCACCGGCACACACGTATCACTACAACTTGCCACATTGAATTACAGCGTTGGCGCACCTCGCTACTGGAATGTAGAATGGTCTGAACATGGGAACGAAGATGGCGAATGGACGAAAGTTGGTGAGTACACAATTCCTGACGTAGTACAATGGGGAAATACACTCTACGAACAATTGAATGCATGGAAAAACACTAATATAGAGTTACCTCTTGATTTGTTGGGTAAAAGCACTGTCTATCTGCGCCTGATTCCTTCAGCTAATAAAGCCGGAACAACCACTACTTATGACACAGCTGTAATTAACAACAACAGCACAAGTGGACTAATGTATGTAAGCATTCGCTATAACAAATAAATAGATAACGTACAATGAATAAATTTAGCAAAATACTTTATGCTGCAATGGCATTGGCAATGGCTGTATGCAACTTCAGTTGTAGCGATGATGAAGAACTGCCGACTGGAGACCTCGAATTAAACAGCGGTTCCAGTGTGACGACTGAAACATTAAAAGTGTTGAGTTACAACGTACTCGAAGGAATGAAGTTGGATAAAGCCAACGGCTACAACAACTTTGTAACTTGGGTCAGCGAACAGGCCCCCGACATTATGGCCATTGAAGAAACCAATGGATTTACCAAAGAAAAGCTAACAGCATTATCAGCTCGTTGGGGACACCCCTATGCCGAAATGTGCAAGGAAAGCGGCTATCCCGTATCCATCACTTCCAAATATCCCATTGAAGTGGTAAGCCGCATTTTGGATGGGGTATGGCACGGAGGTATTCATGTCAAGATCAAAGGTATCAACATTCTGGTACTTCATCTTTACCCTTTCTCGTATACCCCCTCCGGTTCAAATGCCGCCAATGGCGACGCTTACCGTTTGGAAGAGATTCAAACGTATCTCGACAATACTATCCGCAAGTATCCTGATGAAAAATACTGGCTGATGATGGGCGACTTCAATTCGTTCTCCCCACTTGATAAAAACGATCTTTTCGGGGGAAACACTATCAATTATCAGGTGCATCAAACCATTCTCGACAATGGATATAGAGATCCTGTCCGTGAGATGAATATCAACTTTGTGCGCAGCTGCCCTACCATCTACGGAGGATGGACAGGTCCCACCGAATCTTATAAAGGTTCGCGCATCGATTTCATCTATGCATCAGGAGAGGCTATGCGCAACATGCTCAATGCCCAGATCTTGATGGACAATTTCACCGACAACTATTCCGATCACTATCCAGTGACGGTAACTTGCCGCATTTATAATGAATAAACTTATTTAAGAAAGCGCTTAATCTATAAAAGCACATGAGACAATTAGTAAATAAATACAATGCATCGCTCTATCGGAATACTTTCCGAAATGCTTTGCTCATGCTGGTGGCATGTTGCCTGTTGCTTCCGGAAGCAGTGGCGCAGAACACAAATCGAAAAATCAAAGTGACCGGAACGGTATTCGACGAAGAAGGCTTGCCCATGATTGGAGCAACCATCAGGGAAGCCACAACACATGTCGGCACCTTGACCGACCTTAACGGGTGGTATGAGATACAAGTCCCTGCCAATGGCACCCTGGAGGTTAGCTTTATCGGCTATGAAAAGAAAAGAATCAATGTGACGGGACGCGAAAAGATCAATGTAAAACTCTTACCAGATAAGAAAACAGCCTTAGACGAAGTCGTAGTTATCGGTTATGGAGCTGTTAAGAAGGCCGATTTGACCGGTTCCGTATCGAATGTTAAAATGGGAGATATCCAAGACGCTCCGGTACTTTCTATCGACCAGGCTTTGCAAGGACGTATTGCCGGTGCGGATATTATGTCAACGACCGGTGAACCGGGTGCCACGACTTCTATCCGTATCCGTGGTACACGTTCAATCTCGGCCTCTAATGAACCACTGATCGTAGTCGATGGTGTTATGGACGCCGTTCATGACCTGAATGACTTGAACACCGCCGATATCGAATCCATCTCTGTACTGAAGGATGCATCTTCTACGGCTATCTATGGTTCGAAAGGTAGTAATGGTGTTATCATCATCACCACCAAGAAGGGACTGTCAAATGCAGACAAACCGAGTATTAGCTTCAAAACAGATATCGGTTTCTCCAAAATTCCACAGAAGCTCGACATCATGAATGCATCTGAACTGGCACAATATCGTAACGATTATGCTTACTTTAATACCGCGGATGGAAATGATGAGATTACCGATGGCACTCCCCTGTCATCATACCCTTACTCCGATCCCTTCTCTTTGGGCGAAGGAACCGACTGGGTAAATACGATCGGACGTACAGCCATGTACCAGAATTACGCACTCTCTTTGTCAGGAGGAACAAAGAAAACGTCTTATTATGTTTCTTTGAGCTACAACAACACCGAGGGGGTAATTCGCCGCAGCGGTCAGGAACGTATCACGGGGCGTGTTTCACTTACCCACCAACTTTTTAATTGGATGAAAGTGGGATATACCGGCAATTACACTTGGCGACACAACGACGAGAATTTAGCTTCTATCGGTGGTACAGGATGGTGGAACTCCGCTATCTATTTGAGTCCTACCATTAAACCAATGGATGACTATAACCCGTTCTATTATTCCGGACAGAAGATCAACACTCCGTTGGCTACCATATTGCTCAACACCAATTATCAGGTACGCCACTCTACTAACCATACCGGTTTCATCGAAATCGACCCCATTAAGAATTTGAGGTTTAAAAGTCAGTTCACCTACTATATGTACCAGCGTCACACTTACCGCTACTATCCAAGTACCTTGCCTGCCAAGGTTGAAGGAGAGGGAGGCGAAGCCTATCGCGCCGAGTATGACGACCACAACCTCCTGACCGAAAACACCCTGTCTTATTTAAAGACATTGGACTCGGGCCACACATTCGACGGGCTTCTTGGTTTCACGGGACAGCGCCTTTCTTCAAATGATTTCTCGCTGAATGGCAAAGGGTATATGGACGACAACGTAAAATGGAACAACATGAATGCCGTACAAGATAAACAAACATACTCGGCCTCATCGAGCACCAGCAAACGTACTAAAATGTCTCTATTGGCTCGTTTCAACTATAACTACAAACAGAGATACTATTTAACTGTAACTGGCCGTTATGATGGTGCTTCCAACTTTGCCGCTAATAACAAGTGGGGATTCTTCCCTTCCGCAGCTTTGAAATGGAATGCTGCTAAAGAAGAATTTATGAAAGGGGTCGACTGGGTTAATGAAATGGCGATCCGCGTGAGTGCCGGACGTACCGGTAATGACGCAATCAGTACCTATCGTTCGCTGGCTGTTTCCAGTACCACAAATGGTTATCTTTTTGGCGGTTCACAACCTGCGGCATACTATCCTTCACGTTTGGCAAGCCCTAACCTGACTTGGGAAAAGACCGACCTCTACAATCTTGGTATTGACCTGGCGTTCCTGAACAACCGTTTGTTCGTGACTGCCGAAGCCTACATTTCGAAAACCAGAGACTTGTTGCTAACCTTACAGACACCGACCCAAACCGGTTATTCTTCCCGCCTGACCAACATTGGCAAGACCTCAAACAAAGGAATCGAACTAACTATCGAGAGCCGTAATATCGAGAAGCCGAAATTCTCATGGTCGACCACCTTCACCATTGCTCACAATGAACAAAATGTGGATGACATCGGTACGGAAGATTTCGTGAAAGCTTATGGTGCACCGGGCAACAACTCATACATGATGTATGGTTATGTAAAAGGTTACCCCTTGAACGCCCTATGGGGATTCAAATATGGTGGTGTATGGAAAAACCAAGACGAAGTGAACCGTAATAAAGCTACTTTTGCCTACGCATCTCCCTCTACAACTTCAAACGGTTCGGTACGCTACTACGATATCAACCACGACGGAACGCTTAGTCAGGACGACTTGGTTTATCTGGGCAATGCCGATCCTTGGATTTATGGAGGTTTGCAGAACACCTTCCGTTTCGGTAACTTAAAAGTGGGTATCTACTTCAACTACTCCCTGGGTGGCAAAATTTACAACTATGCCGAACTCTATATGTCGGGAAGTACGTTTACCAACCAATACCGTTACATGCTCGACTCTTGGCATCCGGTTCGTAACCCGAACTCCGATCTTCCTCGTGCCGGAAGTATTGATACACACGTACCCAGTGACTTACAGATTCATGATGCAACCTTCCTGCGCTTGAAGAGTATTTCCATCGGCTACACATTCAACCTTTACAAGAAAACGAAATGTATTCGTGATCTGACTTTGAGTGTAAATGGTGAGAATCTCTACCTCTGGAAGAAATACAACGGATTCGACCCTGATGTATCAACCAGTGGCGATTCTACCTTACGACGTATGGACTTGGGGGCATACCCGAAACCGCGTACCATTACGTTCAGTGCCCAAATCAGATATTAATTAATGCAATAATATGAAAACTATGATAATGAAGAAAAGAAAAAATTGGTTGACCGCTCTTCTGTCAATGTTCGTGCTAGCTTCCTGTAGTCTGGAAGAAGATACGTCAAGTTTTTCTACACCCGATAACTTTTATCAGACGAAGGAACAATGTCTCTCTGCGCTCAACTCGTGCTATATTCCTTTAAACGGAACCTACAACTATACACTCTTCATCGCTACAGAAGCTTGCACCGACATCATGTATATCAATTCGGGTACATTGGATTCCCGTCTGGATATCTCCCCCGCAAAGCCCCGCCACGGTGAAACCGTTTGGAACAATGGCTACAAAGGCGTAATGTACTGTAACGCTGCCATCAATGGAATCGAAAACTCTCCACTCGAAGAGAATGAGAAACTTCCTCTGTTAGGCGAAGGCAAAATCATGCGTGCGTTCTATTACTACCTGCTGACTTCATTCTTTGGCGATGTGCCTTTTTATACAGAACATGTGGCAGATGTGGAAACACAGCAAAAGATAGGACGCTTGGGCCGTATGTCAGCTGTGGAAACGCGTGAATATCTAATAAAGGAATTATCAGCAATTGTTCCTCTGATGGATCAGGTACGTTCGTCAGAAGTGGCCTCCAATCGTACGGGTGCTGCCACAGGATGGATGCTGATTGCCAAAATGGCGATGTGGAACAAGAAGTGGGATACAGCGATTGACGCAATATCCAAGCTCGAAGAGATTTATGGCGACCTCGGTCAATATCCACTCGAAGATGTAATGTTCCGTAACAAGAATACGCCTGAATCAATCTTTGAAATCCAGCACTCTTATGTAGCCGGTGGTTTGAACTATACCTCCAACCTTGCTAGCATTTGTATGCCTATCACCCGCCGTTCAGGTACCTGCGAATATGATGGCGTGGAAATTCCGGAATTGGGCGACAAGTCTACTTGTTGGACTCCCTGGCGTCCCACTGCTTATTTCTGCCAGAATCTGCAAACAAAGATTGGCGGTGACTTACGTGCCAAATATAATATGGCTTGGGAATACAACGGCCATGCTTTCAAAAGTGTAAGCACTGCCCCCTGGCCGGGCCCGAAATTCTGGTGTCCATATCTTGACAGTAGCCGCGACGGAAATAATTATAAGATATTCCGCTATGCCGACGCACTGTTAATGAAAGCAGAATGTTACTGCCAGCTGGAGCAAGATCCTGACATTGCCATGAAATATCTGAATATGACCCGCAACCGTGCAGGCATTGGTGACTACCCGAAATTCCGCACTTGGGCACGATTGATGGATGAAATCCAAAAAGAGCGCGGACGCGAACTGATTGGTGAGTTCCAGCGTAAATTCGACCTAGTTCGTTGGGGAATCTGGTATACGCAGACTTATGAAAACACCGGTTCATCAAGTTTAAAAGAGAATATCCGTCCTTGTCATGAATACTATCCGATTCCGGACACGCAGGTCGTTTATTCCGGCTATGCACTCGATAACAAAGCTTATGATGCTTACTACGGTTCAACTACTCCTCAATAATAATTTATCCAGATATTCAAATCATATGAAACTAAATTGTCTAGGAATAACACTATTTGCATTAATGATGGCTTTGCCTGGGTTTGCCAAAGACAAACGAGGAAAACAGGCCATGAAAATTATATCTTACAACATAGAATATGGTATGCGTGCCGATACCACCGCAGGAAAGACCATATTCTCTACATGGATGCGCAACCAGGATCCCGACATCGTATGTCTGCAGGAAGCCAATAAATTTACGCAGAAATCACTTGAAGCATTAGCTGCCTCCTATGGGCACCCTTATGCAGTGTTGCAGAAAGAGAAAGGATTTCCGACTGCCATAACATCTAAATATCCTATCGTGAACATCATGAAGGTGGAAAACAACATGTGGCATGGATTCGTAATGGGTACGATAAATGGTTACCACATTATTTCGCTGCACCTTAGTCCACACCGTTATGAGAGCCGCCAGCTTGACATTGACCTTATTCTCGAAACCATCCGCCAAAATGGACCATTCGAGAAATGGCTCATCATGGGTGACTTCAATTCCGTATCCCCCGTCGATGCCGGAAAATATGCCGACGGACGCCTGGCCGACCGCCTTCGCAAAGAAGAAGAAAAGCGCCCTGCATTAAAGAATCTCGTAAATGGAGAAATCGACTACTCGGTGCATCAACGTATTCTTGATTTCGGTTTTATTGATTCGGCACGTCTCGATAAAAACTTTTCGGAGAAAAATTTCGGGGCACGTATTGACTTCATCTATATTTCGCCTGACTTGAAGTCCGCTTTCACCGGAGGGAACTTTATCATCGACGACTTTACCAAGAAATACTCTGACCATCGTCCGGTCTATATGACTTGGGAAAAATGATAGAACTGTTACTATAATTAATGAAACAATTTACAATTATGATACGAAGAAAATACTTATATCATTCACTCCTACTGATAATCTCGACATTCAGCTTCATACTTACAAGCTGTGAGAAAGATTTTGAATGGGAACTTCCACTGGCTTTCACACAGAAGAATCTGATTTTATCTTCGGGCACAGGAACCACCCATATCTTAGTGTATGCCACGAAGAACTGGAATGCTCATTTCGTGGAGAAAGTGGACTGGGCTTCTATCGACCGCCTCTCTGGTAAGGAGAACAGCGAAATCATATTCTCATACGCTGCCAACTATGGTGTAAACCGTAAAGTGCAACTGGCTTTTGAAACCGAAGAGCATCTTCGTGATACAATAACATTGGTACAGAGCGGCGAAATTTCGTCAAGTGACGCTCGTCTTATCATCAATGAACAGACAATAGAAACGCCAGCTTCCACCACTACACTCGACTTGGAGCTCGACACGAATCTAAAGTACGACCTCTACCGCATCAGGTATCTCGTAACGTATAGCTCCGAAAACCCCGAAGAAAATTGGATTGAAGAAGTATCCTATGATAGCGAAAAACTTCATATCAAACTGGCTGCCAATCCTGCTTATGAGCCCCGCAGCGCCCAAGTGCGTTTAGCAATTTCCATCCCTGCCAACACAATTAATGGTGGTCAGAAAGTAGTGACAACCAGCACTACGATTACCCAACTGGGAAAGGAATGAAAATAAAAGAATTAGTGTTTATCAGTTAAATACAATGACTCTAATATGAAACAATTTATTAAATACAGACCAATACAACTGGTCACTCTTTTAGGAGCTTTCATGCTTTCATTGTCTGCCTGCGAATTGGACAATGGAGATGAAGCCAACTTTGAAGAATTTGGAGCCGACGGAAAAACCTATACGCTCTCTTCTGATGCTGGCGACTTGGCAATTAAAGTCTATTCAAACCAGAATTATAACATTGCGCTTGAAGATAATAACGGTGAATGGGTAGCAGTAGCCGAAAGAAATCTTTCGGGAGACGGTACACTCCATGTAGAGTACGATTTTAACGACGGCTTCCCGCGTATGGCGAAGATCTGCCTGACTGCCACTAGTGCAAACCTTTCAGATACGATCTACCTGAAACAGAAAGGCGTGAAAACCCCGACATTTAAATTAGCCAAGCCTAATATGACTGTACATGGTTATGGAGGCGAAGTTAGAGCAGAGCTTGATATGAATGTCGACATAAAAGATCTCCATATCAGTGTAGATTACACAAGTGACGAAGCAGCTATGACAGTGCCCGACAAAGAGGATGGCTGGGTCAGGGATATCACTTATGAGAATGGTTTTCTTATCATCCAGACCGATCCGAATCCCGACGAACGCGCAGTACGTACTGCTACCGTTAATTTGGTTTACATTGACGGTTGGGAAGTCGAAAACAAACAACAACTTTTCCTAATGCAAGCAAATGCAAAGGACGAGTTGGGCGTTGAGGTTTCGTTTATAGATGTTCGCAATTTGGGTGATACGGACGGCATGAAGGTGACCGATGATATTTATATTACCGGATATGTAGTAAGCGACCGCAACTCCGGCAATGTAGGCGATAACATACAGACTACCCAAAATTCAATTGACTATACTATCGCACAGAAGACCGCTTATATCGAGAGCCTTGACGGACGTTACGGATTTTGTATTGAAACTCCCACAGTGGACGACAATACGTTCTCACGTTACAGCAAAGTGCAGATCCTATTAAAAGGAACCAAGGTAATCCTGCAAGAAGATCCCGAACGTTACACGATTTCCGGAGTAACAGCTTCTATGGTCATGTCGTCCACTGAAGGTACTGCGTCGGATTTGCCTGTAAAAGAAAAATATATGAGAGATCTGACGGACGAAGACATCTATACTTATGTCACACTGAAAGATTGTGAACTGCCTGTCCGCAAAGGTAGCCTGACTCCGATCAACGAAGGTTATGCCAATGCCGGTGGTGCCCATCGTTGTGCCAAATATGCAACGCTGATGCGTGATATCAATGGTAACAGCATGTATATCTACACCAATACGACTTGCCTCTATCGCCGTGACGGTACTCGTTTGCCTTATGGTTCAGGTAACATGTCCGGTGTTATCGTACATGAGCTTTTCACTCGTTTCGAATACCTGGAAGCAGCAAACGGATTGATTGATGAAGAAAAAGCCGGCGACATCGGTCGTTATCAGATTCGTCACATGTCGAGATCCGACTTTAAGATGGCAGATGATTTCAAAAACAGTTTTTCAGGCTTGATTACTGAATTCCGTTATATCAACACCAATGGCATCATCAAAGAAGATGGTTCTTTCCCTTCTACCTATGGAGATGGAGGTCGCTTCCGTCACACTTATACCAAACATCAGATCGGCAACGGTTTGCGTGGAAATGGTAGTGGTGATTACACATATCTTGGGCCTGTAGGTAATAGCGCAACCGGTCCTTTTGGAGACAATAGAGGCAATGTAAACGGGTTCGGTATTATTCTTGAAGATGGAACAGACTATCAGAAGAATTATCAAGATACCAACACTGACGGTAAAGGCAATACAGGCGGCAATGCCTGGCTGGCCTGGGCGAACCCCTATTGGTGGGATGAAGAGAACAATCGCGGGTATGCCTGGATTGTAAACTTCTCGACTAAAAACATCGCAACCAATCATCTTTCCATGCAGCTTAGTGTCAGCAATAATGCCGGTAACCAAGTGAGCAAACCTCGCTTTTGGAAAGCCGAATGGTCATTGACCGGTGATATGGACAATGAAGCCGACTGGAATTACATCACCTCCTATACCGTACCTGATATGGTAGTATGGGCCAACACGTTGTTATCACAGTGTCCGGGCTATAAAGCCATTGATGTGGAGCTGCCATTGACCTTGCTGGGTAAAGAGAATGTGTACATTCGTTTAATGCCCGAGAACAACAAAGCCAGCAACGGTGCTTCCTGGGTTGATAAGGGAGCTACGATTTCGGTAAAGGGTGATGCAACCAGTGCCATGAATTATTTTGCTATTCGTTATAATAAATAGGGCATACCCCCAGTCCGGATTTATTAAAAAGAAGCCTCTTCTTCTACCTTAACGGTAGTCGAAGAGGCTTTCCTCTCATCTTTCCGCATGCCTTATAAGCTTTTTCACCACCGGATAAATTCCTTTTGCAAACCTATCAAATCCTAAATCTGTAAAATGCTCGCCATCAACCGTACTCTCTCCATCCTCGCCCAATAAATGTTCCGATTTTAAATAGTGCAGATTCTGATAACCTTTCTTCTTTAACTCCCTAAATGCTTTTCGTAATGCCTCATTACTCTCTTCCACCCACTCCCCTTTTTTCAAATTAAACTCTGCCAATGGAAAAGGAACGTGTTCTATAAACAAAATCTGTACTCCCGGTATTTTATCTTCAATAATACTCATAAATCGTTCAATACGCTCATTCAACATAGAAGCACTCACATTGGGAATAAAATCCATCACAATAACAGAAGGATTTCGATGTGTCATCAATTCTGCTATTTCATATTCCAAATGTCCATGTCCGCTAAAACCCAAATTCACAACTTCCCTGTTTAGCATACGGGAAAGGATATTTGTATAGGCCATCCCCGGACGCGTTGCACAACCGCCTTGAGTGATACTTGTTCCATAACAGATAACAGGACGTTCTGTTACGGGTGATTCCACTTGCGGTTGGCGAATCACAGCCTTTTCTTCTATTCCTATTTCAAGTGTTTCAATACCATCATAAAGGGGCAGGTAAAGCATATACTCATTCATTTCACCTTTCATATCAGAAATGATAACTCCCTCGTTCTCCTTGCCTTTTGGACGAGCACAACGCACATAACGCCATTTGCCACTTTTTAGCACATAAAGATCAAGTCCCTTTACGCCTACCATGGCCATGTGTGACATACTGTTATTCCTTTTTGTTACCCATTTGGCAGCAATCGCTGTTGAATTGGTCGCAAAGCGTACAGCCAGTCCGGGTGTATCCTGCCCCAATATCCATACCCACTTTTTACTTTCCCCCTTACAGGAAAGAGGTAAACGGGCATAACGCCCTTCCGTATCGTCAGACATCTTACCAATAAGCGGAAAATCATCTGCATTATAATATTTCAAACTCTGCCCCATTGCAGTAACAACGCAGCAAACGAACACATACACACTTACAATTAGTTTCTTTTGAGTCATGGTTTTAAAAATTAGCATTAATAATAAAAAGCAAACAGAGAAACAAAGGAAACACAAAAGTATAATATTCAAAAGCAAACAACAAGAAAAAGCAATTAAAAAAGAAAATATCTCTTAATTAGTTTCGTTTTACAACCTTTTATAATTATCTTTGCTTCAAATAAGCCACTAAAGAAAACGAAGTAAAAACCTAATTAAGTATTAAATCTATATAACCCTTTAAAAACGACTCCTGTATGAGCAAGAAACTATTATGTATAATGTGTTGTCTTTTCACCACATTAACTACATTTTCACAAAACAAAGAAGAAAGTTTATCTACTCCGGAATTATTTGACTTCGTATTGTTAAAATGCGATTTGAGCTCTCCCGTCGAAAGCAAAGATGCAATAGACGGAGCCTTCAAGAAAGGATTAAACGGTATTTTCATCAACAACAAAGAATTGGCGAGCTATACTACAAACAAAGGAATGGTAGCTGTCAGCAAATATACGATGTCAAAATGTCAAACCATACTAGATAATATAAAAGACAAAAACAAAACAACTCTAGTGTTTGCACGTGAAAGGAGTGACGGATATCTCCGCAATGCTTTGTTAGATCACTGCTTTGTAGAATTATTAAACGACACAATTTCCGGCGAGGAAAGATGGCTAAAGAAGCTAATAAACTCTTCTTTGGATATACGCACCCGTCTTATCAATAATAATACCCGTATGGTAGTTGATGTCACCAACAAAAGCAGTATCCCTTATCACATTCATATAACCCAATGCGATAATTTAAAACCGGAACAAAAAGAAGTGACCCTGTCTCCAATGAACCAAACTACCTTGTTTTTGAATGGTGACGATATCAAATCTCCTCAATACACATTGCGTGCAAGCATCAAAAATGCGTTCAATACAGAGAAAAAGCCACTAGAGTATGCTTTCCGCCTTCGTGGTATGGATTATATGGTAGGAACAGAATCTCAAAACATGTATAACATCATCCCTGCCCCACGCTCTCTCGAAGAGAAGCAAGGCAAATTCATCTTTAATAAAGAAACCCGCATTATACTAAAAGATAAAAATGCCGAAGCGCCTTTACGATTCCTGACGGACAGATTAACACGGATAGCACAATTGCCTCTAAAAATACAGAATAGCACTAAAAACATTTCCGGTAACTATGTGATTTTCAGCCGTGCCAACGATCCTACATTAGGAAATGAAGGTTATAAAATCAATATTTCTCCCGAACAGATACAGGTACTGGCAGACAAAGAAGCCGGATTCTTCTATGCCATACAGTCTTTATTGCAACTGCTTCCACCGGAAATCTACTCCAACACAACAGCATACACAAACGAATGGAGTATCCCTGCAGCGAACATTACGGATATACCACAATTTGAATACCGGGGATTACACTTAGACGTAGGCCGACATTTATATCCTGTTTCTTTTATCAAAAAATACATTGACTTAATGTCTATGCAAAAAATGAATCGTTTTCATTGGCATCTGACAGAAGATCAAGGATGGAGGATAGAAATCAAGAAGCATCCGAAGCTGACCGAAATCGGTTCCATGCGCAAAGAAACAATCATCAACCGATATTCTGCCGCAATTCCGGGAATATACGACGGTACACCTTATGGAGGATTTTACACACAAGAAGAAATCAAAGAGATAGTGGCGTATGCCAAAGAACGTTATATTACCATCATCCCCGAAGTTGATCTCCCGGGACACATGCTCGCCGCACTGGCTACTTATCCCGAATTAGGATGCACGGGAGGACCTTATGAAGTAGGTACAAGATGGGGAATCTACGACGATGTACTTTGTGCCGGTAATGAAAACATCTATCCTTTCATTGAAGATGTCCTGCTGGAGGTATTCAAGTTATTTCCCGGAGAATATGTACATATAGGAGGAGACGAATGTCCGAAAACACGTTGGAAATCCTGTCCGAAATGCCAATCGAAAATAAAAGAACTGAAATTGAAAGACGAACATGAACTTCAGAGCTATGTCATCAGAAGAGTTGAAAAATTCTTGAATAAGAATGGGAAGAAGCTGATTGGATGGGATGAAATATTAGAAGGCGGAATAGCCCCTAATGCAGCGTTGATGTCATGGAGAGGTGTTGCCGGAGGAATTACCGCGGCAAAATCAGGGCATCCGGTCATCATGACTCCTAACACTTATGTATATCTTGACCACTACCAGGCAAGCATGGATATATCTCCTTTAGCAAACGGACGAATCTGCGCACTCGAATGGACATACGGGTACAACCCGATTCCCAAGGAATTGACGGAACAAGAAGCAAAACATATAAAAGGAGTACAAGCCAATGTATGGACAGAATACATAAAAACTCCGGAGCAAGTGGAATACATGGCATACCCCCGCGCCAATGCTGTTGCCGAAATAGGCTGGAGTAGCCCAGAGCACAAAAATTGGGAAGACTATTTAGACAGGCTTCAATATCAATTCAAAAGATGGCAATTTTATGGTCTGAATTGCGCAACCCATTACAAGAGTTTTTCACCACAGACACAGAGGGCACAGAGGTGAATTTGGTTTATGATTTACGGTTGTGACCCTAATTTTAATGCGTAATCCTCCTACTATAAAGTTGAAAAAATATAAAAACATCTGCCACCTGCAACCAAACGTGTGTAATGCACTAGTTGATAAATAGTTGGAGCGTGGCAGATACTGTTGCAGATAGGTTGCAGATCAAAGTATCTGCAACACAGTATAAGCCTTGCATAAGCCAATTCTGTAGGAGGGCAAAAGTTTATTTGAATACATAACGTCCTGTCCCCAGGCGGGGAACTATCGTTTCCTGCCTTAGAAACTACAGTTTCCACGGCGGGACACGAAAGTTTCTAAGGCGGGACACGACAGTTTCTACGCAAGGATACTGCCGTGTCTCCGTAGAGACACCACGATATCTCCATAGAGTCATCCCAATTATCCCATAGCTTTGCATCAAGGAATCAAGGCTTTTTCTTTGATTATATAACGTGTTGCAGATACTTTATCTGCAACCTATCTGCCGCAGGTATCTGCCACGTTCCAACTATTTATCAGCTAGTGCATTACACGCGTTTGGTTGCAGGTGGCAGATGTTTTTATGTTTTTCAACTTTATAGTAGACAAAAAAAATGTTACGGACAGTAGAACTGTCCGTAACATCATACCTATCAAAAACACTAAAAATAAATATACTATTGCATTTTCATGCACCAATCTAATCTATTTCATGAGCTAATAAAAGCATTTGCTGAAGCTCTGCCAAGTCACGCAGGATCAAGTCCGGATTAGGATGGACAGCAATAGCTGTTTCATACGTCGTTTCGCCGGAAAGCACCAGCACTCCCAAAGCATTTGCTTTCTGCGCCATCAATATATCGGTATAAATACGATCACCCACCATAGCTACCTGATCCGCACGCAAGTTATGACGTTCCATTATTCCGTTCAACATTCGCGGATCGGGCTTTCCAATCACAACATCCGGCTCCCGCCCCGTAGCATACTCCAAACTGGAGCAAATAGAGCCACAATCCACCAATACTAAAGGCTTATCCGTAGGACACACACGATCCGGATTAGTGGCAATATAGAGTTTCTTCTGATTAATCCACCACGCAGCACGACATAAACGCGAGTAAACAAGCGACATGTCAAAACTGACAACCACTGCGTCCGGTTCATCATCAGCATTGTCGTCAGTAGACTCGAATCCGGCTTCCTCAAACTCTTTTATCATGCTGGGAGTGCCCAACAAGAAAAGCCGTTTACACTCCGGATGATGTACACGTATGTAATCTATGGTCGCCTGGGCCGATGTATAAAATTCATCTTTCACTGCTTTAATCCCCATGCCGGATAGGTGTCGAAGATAATCATTCGTGCTTTTGGAAGGATTATTCGTCAGAAACGAGTAACCAATTCCCAATTCTTTCATTTTATCCAGGAAAGCAATCGTAAAAGGAAATAACGTGTTTCCGTTATAAATCGTTCCATCCATATCCAAAGCAATATGCTTGATCCGACGAATACGATCGATAAGTTCCGCGTTTAGTTTATGTTCTACCTCATTAATCATTATCATACCCATTCGCTTTTGCCGACCATACGGCCATAAATATCAAAGTTCCCATTATAGCAATCAGGATTAATGCACCCACTGCAATATTCCAACCATAATGTTGAGCTAACAATCCTAATCCCCAACCGGAGACCAACGTACTGGCATATCCGAACAATCCTGTGAATCCGACTGCCGTAGCGGCTGCTTTCTTTGTGGCTATATTAGCCGCAGCAATACCTACCAAAGCTTGCGGACCATAAATACAGAATCCTGCGGCTCCCAATAAAAGCGTAGCAAGCCACATGGGAGGTTGGGATATTCCCCAGAATAAAGCAACGAACACCGTAGCCAGTGCCATGCAAATCACACAAACGCGCGGACCACGTCCACCAAAGAAACGATCGGTTGCCCAACCGGCTACCAGCATACCTATAATTCCGGATATTTCAAAGGCTGCCACCATCCAACCTGCATGATGAATAGAAACTCCCTTCCATTCTCCCAAAAGAGTCGGTCCCCAGTCAAGTACAGCATAGCGCACGATATACACAAAAAAGTTGGCAATAGCCAGTACCCAAATCGCCGGATTTCCAAAGACATTCTTACGCACAAACTGCTTAAATTCGGCAGAAGTATCTTCTTTTTCTTCTGCGCCCGTTTTTGAGTTGAGCTCCGGAAGACCTACCGAGCGAGGCGTATCGCGCAAAGCAAACCACATACCGACTGCACCCACCAAGGCTATAATAGAAGGAAACCAGAAACACCAGCGCCATCCGAGACTGACAATATATCCACAAACAATCACCACTAAACCTGCGCCAACAGAATGTGAGGTATTCCACACCGACATCTTTGTAGCCAACTGTGTAGGAGGTATCCAATGCGTCAATAAACGGGCACAAGGGGGAAATCCCATTCCCTGAAACCATCCGTTCAGCATCCACACAATGCCAAACATCACCACAGCAGAACTAAACCCAAACCAAATATTACATGCTGCAGAGAGCACCAAACCTGTCACCATAAAATAGCGGGCATTCACCCGGTCGCCGACAAAACCGTTGGCAAACTTGGAAACTCCGTACAGTAATCCGTGTAAGGTCAGAAATAATCCCAAGTCTCCCTTGGTTATTCCCAAATCATCCTGCATGGCAGGCATTGCAATACTCAAGTTTTTACGAACAAAATAGAATAGAGCATAGCCTATCATACTTGCTATGATCGTCCGTGTCTGCCAGTATTTAAATTTCTTTGCCACTTCGGGCGCCATTCCTTGTAGTTCCATTCCTATCGTGATTAATCTGTTATTTCCCATATTTTACCTTTACCAAACAATCCATCCAGCCACTGTTCCATATATCCTGTCCGTACAGCTAAATCGAGGACAGTAAAACGACGGCGAATAAATTGTGCACGAACAAACGTTTCACGCAGACGTTTCCGTGTAATACCGATTTGTTCCGGTTCTACAGGAGCACCTACCTGCCGCAGAGATTGTTTCACTTCTTTGTAAGGAATCAACTGTTTGGACAAACGTTCACGAATTTCAGGCCAGTATTCTTTCAACTGCCGCAACTGAATAGCCAATTGCTCCCGTGTCACATATTTCGCTTTCGTCTCCTGCAGACCGATAGTAGGAAAATCAGTACCGACAAACATATCAAGAGCTACCTTATCGGCTATTTCCGGTTCGGGCCATGCCGCACAGCACGCTTCCACGTCCAGTTTCTCTAATGGGGTGTTCAACACTTGTTCATAAAATGCCGTTACAGCCAACATACCTATACTCACCTGAAAGCCATGGGAAACATGCTCACCTTGATTTAAATGATGTTCCATATTCCAAAGATGGCTGAACTGATGTTCCGCTCCCGAAGCCGGACGGCTCGATTTAGACCATTGCATGGCAAAACCGCCCAGCATCAATCCTTCAATAAGTTGTGACACCGCTTTTTCGTCTCCGGCCACCGCGCCTTCAGGATTCGAAAGCGCATCATGCAATCCATCCTGCACAATCGACCATGCCTTTTCATCAATATCTTCCACGCCCATCCAATCGGCCAGAATCCAATCGGCACCAGCCGTCACTTTGGCAAACAAGTCGGCATATCCTGATGCCGTCATCGGCTTGGGAGCTTTCTTTATGATTTCAATATCAGCCAATACAGCTTGCGGTGCCGGACAGCTAAAAGTCTGTTTAGCGCCATTGGCAGTAATGGAAGCGCCGAATGCAGTATATCCATCCATGGAAGCGGCAGTGGCCACACACATATATCTTCTTCCGACCAGATGAGAAGCTAACTTCGTTAAATCATTAATCGTACCGGAGCCGACAGCTACCGGAATAGCGTCATGCACTTTCAACGATTCGACCAGACGGTCAACATACGAATATTCCGCATACAGGTCGGAATCAGTGAAAATAAAAGATGGTAATAATTCTATATTCGCATTACGCAACTCCTTCTCAACTCTTTCGCCGGCAACACGATAGGTAGTTACATCAGCTACCACTACAGCCTTTCTTCCTGCAAACTGTTCCTTAAACAGTCCGGCTACTTCATTTAATATTCCGCTTCCTATACGAAGAGCACGTGTCTCATTCGCAGCTTTCAATGCTTGTTCTACTTTTGACATTTTCACAGTATTAATTGTTAGTTCACTAACCGGATTTTCCTTTACGATAGTAAACAGACGTTGCACCATATCAGGGCAACAATCTATCGAGATTGCAAAACTGTCCATACTTCTGTCGGTATATCAGATTCTATAATATCCGGTCTCTTATCTATCTCTTCTTTATATTTCAAAGCCCGTTCTTCTTTCAAAGGCAATTTGTCGTGCGTAGGTGCCACACTAATCATACAACGTACGCCACGAGCATGCAGCATTTCAACGATTTTCTTATTTTCGGGTGTTATACTATGCCCTACATAAGCGATCATATTTTCCCATGGCACACCTGATATCGACAAGTCCTCAAACTCTTTCATATTACGGGCGAAAGCGGACATCATAATCGTCGGGAAACGGTCATAATAATATCTGGCTTG
>CDZN01011970.1_pt1 | contig 42385 bp, 39 predicted proteins | sample 557701 | NCBI WGS metagenome assembly CDZN01 (sample SAMEA3182089, study PRJEB8094) | gut metagenome | biome: human; feature: gut; material: Stool; isolation source: human stools | place: Canada | collected 2013-02-04 | reverse complement strand
GTAATTTAAGCTCCATAACCGGTATTGGTACAGGCATCGAGCCATTTCGCGCCGCCGGACAAAGAACCGTTAAACCAGGTTTTACGTTAGCCGAGGTATTGATAACCCTTGGCATAATTGGTGTGGTAGCAAGCATGACCCTTCCTTCTCTTATTCAGAAAAATCAAGATAAGGAATTAATTTCAAGAGTAAAAAAGACTTATTCGGTCTTAAATAATGCTTTGATTGCTGCGCAGGCAGATAACGGTGTTGTTGGTGATAACTCTGTTATTTTCAATTCCCAGGATGATAATTTTGCAGCTGCCAAAAATCTTAAAAAGTATTTTAACGGCGCTAAGCTGTGTGAGAATAGATCCCAAAAGGGGTGTTCAAAATTTTATTATCAGGTTAAATATGCAACGCTAAGACTTGACGAGAACAATACAACATCTTTTTACGATGATAATGCCCCAAGACTTATTTTGGCAGATGGTGCTGTCATAACTATATCAAATGCCCGCAGAGAAGGTTGCAGTGCTGTTGTCACTGGAAATAAAACAGATGAATACGGTCATCCGATAAAAAATCCTGACGGAACTATACAGACTGAAACTTGGACTTCTTCTGGATGTGCTTACCTGAAGTTTGATGCTAACGGACCCAAAAAACCTAATCAGTACGGTAGAGATGTATACGGAGTAACTGTTTTACGCAACAAAATAAGACCTGACGGAGGTATGTATGGTTCTAACTCTCTTATAAGTATATTAAGCGGTAATGAGGAGTTTGAATATTCTGATTATCAAAAAGATCAAAAGGTGGACTTTTAATAACATTCGGGCAGTATTATACTGCCCGTTTTTAATGTATCCTCTGTTTGCATGAGAAAATCTCTTCAATATTATATGAAAAGTTGATGTGTTATTTTAGCCGTTTTGTAATAATAAAACTGTTGCTGATGAGCGTATTTTATAGGTGGTTTAAATAATATGAATTTACACGAACAATGTTTGCTCCGTTATCTTAAAAATCCTGATGAGCTTTCTTATTCAACTGAAATATTGAAATTAAATAACTTTATTCTGGAAAAACGTTTCATCGTTAAAAATTTTGTTGCCAAATCTTCTAATATCAATTATACTGATAATGTAGATTTGGGATAATTTATTATGCTTAAAAAAATATTATATTCGATTTGGTTATTATTGTTTTGTGTTGTAATTTTTGCAACGGTTAAAAGTGCAAATTTCAATGCTTTTATTAATGTGATAGAAAACAGGACTTTTGATTTGAGGCAGAATGTTATGATTAATGCCGGTTCAAAGTCTGCAAATAAAGATATAGTAATTGTAGCAGTTGATGAGGCTAGTTATGAATATATTCTTGATAAGTACGGTGAATGGCCGCTGTCTAGAGATATTTATGCAAAGCTGGTTGACTACCTTGAAAGTAAAAATCCGCGCAGTATTGCTTTTGATTTGATGTTTGTCAAATCATTTAAAAGCAGACCTGAAGCCGATAATGCACTGATTGATGTTTTTGGCAAATATAACAACGTCTATACTGCAATGAATCTTGATAACCAGCCGGAAGACTTAAGAATTCCGCCGGTTCTGCCGGAAAAACTGAGTGTTAATGTAGAAAACCATTCCAGGAAAATAGATTTTTCAAACCTTACATTTACAAACTGCCGTTCTATATTGAAGGGTATTTTGGATATAACTTCTAATGTGGGGATGATTAACGTTTCACGCGCTGATGACGGCATCCTTAGATCTATGCCGGTATTTGTTAAATATTATGATAAATATTATCCGCAATTGGGTTTGAAAGTCGGAATGGATTATATAAAGTCGGTTGAAGGATACTCACCTGATAAATTTATTATAGACAGTAATTCTAATCTGCTTCTGGGCGACAGAAAAATTTATCTTGATGAAAACGGCGGCGCTATATTGAACTGGTATGGCTCAACCGCTACTTATCAGCATATACCTATGTATAAACTGATTAAAATTGTTAACGGAGAGATGAAAGATGAAGGTTTTGACTTCCATAATAAAATAATCTACTTTGGAACAACCGCATCAAGTCTTTTTGATATAAAGACTGTTCCCGTCAGCAGAACTTATCCCGGGGTTGAAGTTCAGGCAACATATGTAAATAATATACTTGATAATAATTTTATACGTAAAATGGATAAAACTTACACAATATTAGCCGGTATTATAATGGCTTTGATTACCGGTTTTATTGTAATGAGAGTTTCTTCCGCTTTTGTCGCTTCTCTTGCGTCTTTGTCTGTTTATGTAATATATATTCTTGCAGGGTATTATGCAATGAAATTCGGAAATCTCTGGATTGAAATGGTTTACCCGCTTCTTCTTGCAGTGATAGCTTTTATTTCTGCATTTATTGTAAAATATCTTATCAAATCAAGAGATTTTGAACAGCAGTACAAACTTGCAACAACCGACGGTTTAACTGATTTGTATAACCACAGATATTTTCAGGAACAGATGCGTATGCAGATTGAAAATTCAAAGCGGTATGAAACAGAGTTTTCTCTTATTATTCTTGATATAGATTTCTTTAAGAAGTTTAATGATACATTTGGGCACCAGGCAGGGGATGCTGTTTTAAGGCAGGTAGCCCAAACCTTAAAACGTAATGTGCGTGCTACAGATATTGTATGCCGCTATGGCGGTGAAGAGATGAGTATTATTCTTCCTAATACCGGCAAGGATGTCGCATATTCAACTGCTGAAAAAATATGTAAACGTGTTTCTGATAACAAATTCAGGCTTATTGGAGATAAGGAGGTTACCGTAACCATAAGCCTGGGCGTTTCGACTTATCCTTATGACGGAAATACTGCATCAGAATTGATTGAAGCTGCTGATAAGCGTCTGTATAATGCAAAACACAATGGCAGAAACCAGGTTGGCAGGTAATTAGAAACATGCTGCCGGAATAAGGTTTAGTGTTTTCATGATATTGTCGTAATTTTCTTCGGTAACAAGCACTGAGCGGATTTTTGCGGCATTTTTCATTCCTGCTATGTAATAAGGGTAAAATTTTCTGAAAAATTTTATTCCTACTTTTTCCCCGCGAAGCTTAATTTCTTCATCAAGATGCCATTTTAGCATAGCAATTCGTTCTTCTATCGGGGGAACAGGAAGTCTTTCTCCTGTCCTGATAAAATTTTCAATTCTGAACAATAATGTAGGATCGCCTAAAACTCCGCGTCCTATAGCTATTCCATCCGCACCGGATTGTTCAAGACATTGCTCTGCTGTTTCAATTGAAATAACATCGCCGTTAGCAAATACAGGGATGTCAACATTTTCTTTTAATTTTCTAATCATCTTCCAGTCTGCATTGCCTGAATATAGCTGGGAGCGTATCCGTCCATGGATTGTTATAAATTCAGCACCTGCCTCCTGCATTTTCTGACCGAATTCTACATAATTAAGTTCATCAAAAGTGTACCCTAGTCTGAATTTTACGCTGACAGGTTTATCTGTACCGTCTTTTACAGCTTTCACAAGATCTGATGCAAGCTCCGGAGTACGCATAAGTGCACATCCGTCCTGACCTTTTACAACTTTGTTTACAGGGCATCCCATATTTATATCAATCATATCTGCCATAGGGGTAAGATATTCTGCTGCTGCCCTCATTAAATGCGGTTTGTGTCCGCTTATCTGGTATGAAACCGGTGAATGGTCTTCATTTCTTTTTACAATATCACCGCCTTTTACCTGTGCCAGAAATTCAGAGCTTATCATTTCCGTTGTAAGAAGACAATTTTTTGAATATTTTCTAACAAGGCTTCTTAGTACATAGTCTGTTATACCTGCCATAGGGGCAAGCGAAACTTTGCTTTGTATTAACTGTGTTACTTTTTCTTTATTTTCCTGCATATTGCTTTAATTCTTCGGCTCTTGTCTTTGCATACTGCTTGTACTCGTCATCAGGCACATTTGAAGCTGCATATGCTGTGTAGTATGAGTATGCTTCTTTATATTTTCCAAGTGTATCATAATCTGCTGCAATCATGTAATTTAATATTGTTAAGTCAGAAGCATTAAGAGCAAGAGCATTTTTGAAATCTGCTATTGCTTCATTCAATTGTTTCTTTGTGTCATAAATCATGCCTCTGTAGTAAAGAGCATAGGCGTTTTGATTATTATAAGAAAGTACTTTGTTAAGCAGTTCAAGGCTTTCATCATATTTTTGCTCATCGTAAAGCTTGATTGCATTATCGAGTGTAAGGCTGTTATTCTGATCTTTTATTGATGCCAGAAGCTCTTTGGCATTCTGGTTGTTTTTATTTAATGTAAGCGCTTTGTTTAAATAGTTCTCAGCTTCAGTATAATTCCCAGTATCTGAGTAAAGCGCACCGATATAATAAGCTATATCAGTATCTGTAGGTTTCAGATTAAGAGCTTTTTTATAATATTCTATTGCATTAGGGTAATCATCCATATTCTGGTATGCAGAAGCAACCCCAAGCATAGAATCAACAGTTGCAGGCTGAATTTTTAAATATTCAGCGATAGCATTTTTGTAATCCTTATTGTTAAAGAACTCTGCGGCTTTATCAAGCTGTGTTCCTACAGCTTCATCGCTTATTGACTTCATTGCTGTAAGAATTTCCGAATTGTCAGGAAATTTTGTTTTTGCAGTATTTAATGTTGCTATAGCAGTGTTAAAATCTTTCATCTGCCCTTGTGCTATTGCAAGGTTAGTATAAATTTCACCTGTGGTGTCTTTACCTAAGACTTCTTTATATAAAAGAATTGCGTCTGCAAGCTTACCTTCTTTATGCAATTTCAGTGCATAGTCGTAGAGCATTCCGGTTGTATCGGCTCCGTTTGAATTTTTCTTTACATAATCTATAAACTGAGCTGTTGTCATTGTGTTTTTTGCACTGTTAAAAAGTTCATTCTGGGCAATAGTATTGGAAGGATCCATTGCAAGAATTTTTCTGTAAGTCTGCTGTGCTTCTTTATCCTCTCCAAGTGCAGCCTGGCATTGAGCTTTAAACAGGTTTGCATTAACATTATCCGGATAAAGAATGAGAACAGAATCATATGCTACTATTGCAGTCTTATAATCGCCTTTCTGCTGGTAAAGAGTACCTACATTTATTCGCGTATTTATATTGGAAGGGTCAAGCTGTTCAGCTTTTTTATAGTATGCAAGTGCCTCATCCAATTTGTTTTGTTTTTGAAGAATTGCCCCGAGATTAGAGATTAAATCAGCATCTGATGGATTTTGTTCAAGCTTTTTCTTATAAATTCTCTCTAAAGAATAAAGTACGTCTTTGTTGTCAGAGCTTTTTGTTAATATGTAATTATACTCTTCGACAGCCGGTTCTTCCTGTCCGAGTTTGTCCAGCAGTTTTGCGTAGGATAATCTAAGCGAAACATCTGTCGGAGATACAGAAATCGCTTTTCTGTAATATTCTGCCGCCTTAGGGTCATTCCCCAGCAGCTTCATAATGTCACCTACCTGAGTATAGCTGTCTTTTATGTAATTTTTATCTCCAAGCGACTGATTAAATTCGTAAGCCGCTGCTGCAAAATTCCCTTCAGCACGTAATTGTTTAGCTTTGGCAAATCTTGATGAAGGGTTTGTGTCAAACTTTGATATGGACAGGCATTTACTTAAATTACTCTGTACCGGCCCTATGCCCTGTACGGAATTTCTTGCAGCTTCTGCTGTAGGGTAATACTGCATATAAAACAGTGCGCTTCTGTAGTCGTCTGCCGCCTTTTCCCAGTTCTTTTCATTATTTGCATAGTATGCTCCGCGTGCAAGATAAGAGTTGATAAGCCCTATTCTGGCAGAATTATCAAGATAGTTAATTCTTAACGCATTTTTAAATTCAGTTACCGCTCCGGAATACTGGTAATTAGAAAGGTACTGCTGTCCAAGATCAAAATGCTCTTTAAAGTCTGCGAAAACAGGCTGCGATAGTGCAAGAATACTGATTAGTACAATAGCTGATTTTTTCATGTCATAAGCCCTCGTTATCAACCCTTATTATCTTAATACAATAATAACTCATTGTATATCGACATTGTACTATACAGTTTTACAATTTAATAATTTGTAACTAATAAAAAAGGGCTAACTTTTATAGTTAACCCTTTGTAAAACTTTTTTTTCTTTGACTATTCAAAGTCAGACTTTGATACAAATACCAAAAACTCGTCAAACATTTGCTGAATCGGAATTTCCATAGAAATTGCCGGACGTTCTTCAATGTTCATTTCTCGCTGTAGTGCTTCAAGAACGTTCATTCCGATCATCTCTTCTTGCGGGGCTTGTGTTTTCATAAATCATACTCCTATTTAGTTTTTTCCGTCTTACATTTTTATCTATCGGTTTGTCATGGTTAAAACTTTAACGGGCTGTTTAGCCTTATTTAGTCCTAAACCCTTACAAGAAGCATATATTAGGGATATATAAATATGTTTTAACATTTTGTTACAAAATTTTTTTTCAGGTGTATAGCGAAATTTCTATGCTTGTGCTAATATCTATTTGTAAAATAATATAGGAGACACAACAATAGCTAACGATAACAGAACAAGGGACAATAAAGATAAAGCAATTATGAATGAGCGTATTCGTTCAAAAGAAGTCCGTTTAATTGATGAAAATGGTACAAACCATGGAATTATAGAAACATCAAAAGCCTTGAAAATGGCATATGATGCAGATTTAGATTTAGTTTTGATAAGCCCTAACCAGGAACCCCCAGTTGCAAAGATTTTAAATTACGGCAAATATAAATATGAGCTGGAAAAGAAAGCTAAAGAGGCAAAGAAAAAACAGCATACGGTTGATGTTAAAGAAGTTAAGATAAGATATAAAATTGACACTCATGACTATCAGGTCAGAATTAAGAATATTCAAAAATTTATTGCTCAGGGTAATAAAGTAAAAATTGTTATTATGATGAGAGGGCGTGAAATGCAGCACTCAAATCTTGCTTTTGACCTTGCAAACCGCTTTGTAGAGGACTTAAAAGACGAGCCTATGGTTATAGAAAAGAAGCCTATGCTTGAAGGAAGAAACGTAACATTATATTTAGGTCCGCAATAACTGTTTAACTTGTTATACCGCCTAAATCTACAATGTAGGCTCCAATACAATTGTCACAGCTTGTATCAATATGATACAGGCTGTTCTTTTTTAACCATTCATGCAGAGATATGCCGGGTTTAACAGGAGTGTCCGGGGTTATATATTCAACTATTGCCCATGCCCCTTTGTAACCATCAAAATATTTCAGGTTATCAACATCGCATATAGTATCGTAATTTTTGGTGTTGTCTACTACCTTGACTGATACAGGATTAGCAAGATATAGATCCGGAATATTGCTTATTTTTTCATTTTTTAACTGCTGATATAACCCAAGTTCTCCAAAGATGCTAAAGCTGGTTATATCTTCAGGTTTCTTATAGATTTTCATTGCAACAGGAGCAGTGTTTTCTTTGCTAAGCTTAAAAACAGAGCTGTTGCAGCCTGAACCTATATATTCCAAATTAACTTTGTCGTTGCCTAATACGAGTGTTATATCGTCATTTCTGAAGTGTTTTGGGTTATCTCTGATGATGTATGCTAATGTGTCTAAGGAATCAGTAAGGTTTTTTATGTTTGTGTTTTTAAAAAGCTCAGGTATTTTATTTTTTATAATTGTATCAGCATGTTGATTTTCCAGTTTTTTTACGATTGCAGCAAATTTGTAAGGAAGTTCGTCATATTTTTTCTGAGGAATTTTTGAATTATAAGTATTTAACGACGGATCATTCATGTAATAATCAATCTTTTTGCAGCAGTAATCGTTGTTTTCCTTATTGAGCATATCTGTATAATAAATACCGCTTATAAAATTATTCTTTTCGTATTCAATCAAATTTTTATCTGCATTATCCGGTTTTAGTTCTCTATTACTTTTGAAAGTTACATGCTGATATAGGGGTAACCCTGTGTTATATGGTTGTATTTTCATATTACTTGTAAGTCACAAAAATAAAAATTTTTGCTATATTAGATAATAATTCTTCTTGACTTGAAATCTTTAGCAGTTATAATTATAAACGTGGCTGAAAGGTCAATGATTGTTAATTTAATATAGGTTAGATATGCCGCGTTAGCTCAGTTGGTAGAGCAAGGGACTGAAAATCCCTGTGTCCTTGGTTCGATTCCGAGACGCGGCATATTTTTGAATAATGAGTATGCAAAGAAAATTTTACTGTAAACCTGAAATGATTGCAGGTTTTGAATCGGTTAATAGCTATAGGCTTAAGAAGGCTAGTCTTTCATACGAAGTTGTAGACGATGGTGTTGTCTATCCTTGTATTCCCAAAGAAGATGATAAAGTAAAAGTCTATGGGTGTGTCTTGGATTGCCATATGAAACCGGTTGAGCTTTCATTCACAACGCATTGCGATTTTGCAGGTAATACTTCGATTATTTGTGGAGATGCCCCCCCCCCTGCTGGAAAATTTTATTTTTCATTTATTTGTAAATTCCTCAATTTGAGATATTGTAATTTGTCTTACATCTTTTCCGTTATAAAAAGCTTTGTACCATTCAATTGTGTTTTTTACAGCCATTTTTGCATCATACTTTGGATACCAGTTTAATTCATTTTTTGCTTTTGTTATATCAAGCATTAAAAGACAGGCTTCATGAAATTTTGTATCAGGTTTAATTACCATGTTGCCTTTGCCATAGTATTGGATTACAAGTTTAACTATATCCTCTACAGTTAGAACAGAATTTTTTTCAGGACCGAAATTATATCCCTGGGCAAACTCTTTATTCCCATTCAGCAGCTTTTCTCCAAGTGTTAAATATCCTGCGAGGGGCTCTAATACATGCTGCCAAGGTCTGACTGATTTTGGACTTCTTATTACTATATCTTCGTGATTGTTTATTGCTTTTATACAATCCGGTACAAGCCTGTCGTCAGACCAGTCGCCTCCGCCTATAACGTTTCCTGCCCTAGCTGTTGCAAGTAAAAATCCATTGTCCTGTAAGAATGAGTTTCTGTATGAAGCGGATAATATCTCAGAGCATGCTTTGGAAGATGAATACATATCATAGCCGCCCATTTTATCATCTTCTTTGTAAGCATAATCTTTTTCAATATTTTCGTAGCATTTATCCGTTGTAATATTTACGAAAGCTTTTACTGAAGAACAATTTCTTGCTGCTTCAAGTATATTTAGTGTCCCGATTATATTTGTTTCATATGTATTTACAGGCTCGATGTAAGAAAGCCTTACTAAAGGCTGTGCAGCAAGATGAAAAATAATATCCGGCTGAAAATCTTTAACCGCTTTATTCAATAACTCTCTATCCAGTATATTTCCTATTTTGCTTTCTACTGAATTTTCCAAATCTAAGATATTATATAGAGAAGGTTTTGTATATGGTTCAAGCGCATAGCCTTTTACTTCAGCCCCCAATTCTTTTAGCCAGATTGACAGCCATGCTCCCTTAAAACCTGTATGACCTGTTAAAAATACTCTTTTACCTTTATAAGTTTCCGGATTAAACATTCGCAAATTCTTCCTTCCATACCGCCCAGGGCGCCCTACCTGTCATCCACATCTCAGTTAGTTCATTTTTATCCTTTAGTGTGTCCATTGGACGCCAAAAACCTCTATGTTTAAACGCATTAAGCTGACTGTCAATTGCCAGATTTTCAAGAGGTTCTCTCTCAAGTATACAGCTGATACTATCTTCCAGATAGTTAAAAATTCCCGGTTCGCAGACAAAGAATCCGCCGTTTACCCAAGCTCCATCGCCTTGAGGTTTTTCCTTGAATGAAAGTATATTTGAATTTTTATCAATATTAAGCGCACCAAACTTTCCCTTTGGTTGAACTGCTGTCATCGTAACAAGTTTTCCTGATGTTAAATGGTGGTTTATGAGCTGGTTAATATTAACATCAGCAACCCCATCTCCGTAAGTAAGCAAAAATCTTTCATCTTTTAGATATTGCTTGGCTTTGGCAATACGCCCGCCGGTCATAGTATCGGGACCTGTATAAAGCATCGTAACACGCCATGGCTCTGTTCTTGTCGTATGAAGCTCAACAGAATTTCTAGCTAAATCAACTGTAATATCAGAATATCTGGTATAATAATTTATGAAATAATCTTTTATTACATGCGACTTGTAGCCTGTAAGTATTATAAAATCATTGAAACCGTAGTGTGAATATATTTTCATAATATGCCATAAAATTGGTCTTCCGCCTATTTCAACCATAGGTTTCGGTTTTAATTCGGTTTCTTCAGATAATCTTGTACCAAGTCCGCCTGCTAATATTACTACTTTCATTCCTTTACCTCTTTGTCATTGAGAATTTGTTTTATGCTTGTAGCTTTATTATTTTTACCTAATAAATATATATAATCTGTTTGTTTAGTAAATATAATAGAGCTATATTGTTTTATTTTATTAAATTGTAAAAATTGTTTAAAATTCCTTGTTTTTATAATGTAAAGATTTTTATGTTTTGAAAGTTGTTTTTTATATGATTTACTACTTAAGATGTCCACATTTTGCCCATTTTCTGTAAAATATTTTGAATACTCCAACAATGTTTTGCCGTCAGAATTATCATAGTTAACAATAAGTACAGTATTAGGTTTGATTTTCCTTGTGAAAAATCTTAATTTTTCTATAATAAATAAAGTTTGTTTAAGCTTAATATAGACTATATATGGTAAAATATAAAAAATATCATCAAATTTTTTATTTTCAAACAGTAAATCAATGCATTTTATTGTTGCTATATTATTTAGCTTTTCCATCCAATGTTTTGTTCTAAACAGTGTAAACCACATTTTTATATAAAAATATAGTTTATTAAGAATAGAGAGTTTGTCTGTTTCAAAAATTAATTCAAATGTTTTTAATAAGATATCTAAATCTATTGATATAAGACTGTATTCATTAAAGTTTCGATTATTTTCTGAAATTTGTTTTACATCTTGCGACTTTGTTCTTATTTGGTATGTATATAAAGGTTCTTCTACTCTTGCAATTTTACCTAATAATAACATTTGCGATGTATATAAAACATCCCAACCAAAAGTTTTTTTATAATTTGTATCGCATAAATTTGCAATTTCATAATCTCGTAGCGCTCCTCCCATCCAGTGTAATAGTTTGGTCCAGGCTATTATATTATCTACGGGATTTTTTTTAGTGAAATCTCCATTTGAACCATAATTAGAAATGATAGGCTTTCTATCTTCATCTATGTACTGGATAACACTGCTGCATGCTATTGCGCCTTTAGTTTCTTGCAGTTTACGCAAACATTTTTCTATAAATGTGGGTGCAATTATATCATCATCAGACATTGCAAAGCCCAATCGATTTCTCATTTTCTTTTTACAAAATACAAAGTTTTTTTCACAACCTATATTTTCTTTTTGACAAAAATATCTTATTCTTGAATCTTTCTGTGCATATTCCTTACAAATTCTATCAACTTCAGGGTCAGGAGAGCAATTGTTTGAAATTATTAATTCAAAATTTTGATATGTTTGATTTAGTATAGATTCAATTGCTTCTTTTAGAAGTTTGGGTTGATTATATGTTGGTAACATTATACTAATTTGAGGATTATTTTCATACATATAAATTACATATCCTTTCTAAATGCTTGTCTGGCATAAAGTTGTAATATTGTTTAGGTGTTCCTTTGGTTTTTGATTGCCATTCTTTTTGAGTTAAAAATGATTCTAATTTGTCATTTATAATACCTTTTTCTAAGTATAACATAAAAGGTTCTTTGTATTCACAAATTGCTTCAAAAAAAATTTCGTGTGGCTGCCAAATTCTTTTTTCTGAGTATGTATGAGTCTTTTTAGGATAAGTTAATACTTTTTTATAAGTGTTATTCCATTGCTTGCATAGTTTTTTCAAGCTGAAATTTTTATTAGCATATTCTTTGCATTGTTTTGATAATCTGTTTTTTAATTTTTGGTCTTGACTAAGAAGCTTGATATATGAACAGTATTCTTCAGTATTATTTGCAATTAGTCCATTTTTAAAATGTTTTATTAGGCTACATTCAGCTTTATTATTGAGCACTATAGGTATAATCCCTGCAGCCATTGCTTCTTGCAGCACTTGTTCAGCTGTACCATAATGGTTTGGATTTAAAGGATAACCAAACACATCAAATTTAGCTAAATATGGTTTGACATCTAAGACTTTACCTGTAAATTGAAATTTATTTGATAATCCTAAATTTTCAACCTCTAATAATATTTCTTTCTCTTTATCTCCACCAACAACAATAAATTTTGCATTGGGTATGTCTATTTTATTACATATATTTATAAAATCTGGGTGCATTTTAGCATAATCAACTGTGCCTATATACCCAATATTAAAATTTTCATGAGGCTGCTGTTGTAGGCTTAAAAATTTCTCGACACCACCAGTTGATAGAATTGTTGAAAATTTATTTTTGTTAATATTATTCTGAATTACATGGCTATCATAACTTATTTGAGTAGTGAAAACGAATTCGTCAGGATAGTTTACAATTTTTTCCTGAAAACTTTGAGGGGGATACAACCCTGATGTGTGTGCCCAAAATATAATTCTAGATTCGGGTAAAGGATTTGTTAAAATAAATTCATATATTAAAGGATGATTCCAGAAATGTATTAATATAATATCAGCTTTTTTTACCAATTCTAATACATTGTTAGTTTTGTTTCGCATTTTATCATAAATTTTAATATGATTTGCGTTGCACAATTTAATAGCTTTTTCATTTGCATAATCCAATGTTATAATACTATGAATATTTTGTGGAGATTCAACTAATTCAAATTTTAGATAATTTAAAAGAACACTACCAACCCCTCCACCTAAATGTGGTGTTATGTGTAAAATTTTTATATTATACATAATATATTATCTAAATAAACCATTTTATTTGTCAATAAAAAGCTGACACCACATTTCAAAATTTATAGCTTTCCAAAGAGGTACAAATTGCCAACGTTCAGACAGTGAAGCCCCCCCCCCTAAAGCTAAATTGTACATATGAGTGACTTCTAGAGGATTCAAAATATTTCTTCTTTTAATCCCTGGTAAAATTATGTCATAGAAGATTTTTTTAAAACCATCCGTTGTTATGTATTTGTGGAATGGTATTGGAAATCCCATTTTTCTTCTATATACAAAATCATTACTGAAATGCTTTGCACAAAGTTTTTTTAGTATGTATTTGCCGATTACTTTTTGATTTACTCTTTGATTATTTGCAATATGCTTTTTATCTTCTCCTTTTGCCGGATTTATAAGGTACTCTTCAGGTAGAGAGAATGCTAAATCAATCATTTCATTATCAAGTATTGGCACTCGATTTTCAATGGAATTTGCCATAGAAGTTTTGTCCTGACGCATTAATAAATGTTTTAGCCTTGTTGTTAATTCGTATTTTGAGTGTTTATCGAAATCTGAACCATTAAATGAATTGAAAAAATGTAACCTTTTTTCAAAATATTTTTTTTGGTCAAAATCAAAATTTAATAACTTTTTTGCTGCAGCTTCTGGAATAGTGTCTGTTGCCATTATCGCGAATTCTCCATAATTATTCGCATTTTTAAGACCTCTTATTTGGTTTTCTAGCCAATCCCATCTCTGGTTTTCATATAATCTGTTTTTTATATTAAGATAATTTGTAACAGTATAGCCATCTTCAAACCAAGTATAGCCTCCAAAAAGTTCGTCAGCTCCCTCTCCGCTTAAAAGAACAGTTACATGCTTTTTAGCTTCTTTAGATAACAATAAAAGAGCAATTGTATTGTGGCAAGTCATAATGGTTTCATAATGCCAGATTGCTTTTTTAAAGTTGTTGAATATAAATTCCGATGTAAGTAAAAATTTATGCGGAGTTGTACCTATTTTTTCTGAAAGATAATTTATATAGTTTTCTTCTGTATATTCTTTATCGTTCTGCACTATGGAGACAGTGTCCTGTAATGGATTTTTCTTTGAGTTTTTTGCACAATAAGTTACCAAAGACGAATCTATACCACCTGATAACTGACAGCCTACTTTTACATCACTAATTAGCTGCCGCTCTACACTTTTTCTCAATATTTCTTCAGCATGTTCATAGATTTCTTCAGCTTTTTTATTTGTGTTTTGTGGTCTCTCGTAATTATTTAGATCAAAGTACTTTCTTTTTTTAAAATTATATTTATCATTGAAATCAATTTCTAGTATTTCTCCGGGATTTACTTCATTAACATTTTTAAGCAAATTGTCATATAAAGGGTCTCCAAATGTAAAAAATTCTTCTAATGCTTCCATATTAATATTTCTTTGGAAGTTTTTATTATAAATAAATCCCTTTATTTCAGAAGATATTAGCAATTCTTTATTTATAAATGTATAATATAACGGTTTTATCCCCATTCTATCTCTGGCTGTATATATTTTGGATGTTCTCAAATCAACGAGTAATATTGCAAACATTCCGTTTAGTTTTTTTATAGTTTCATCAAATCCGTATTTTAAATATAGATTTAAAATTACTTCCGTATCCGTGCGGCTTTTAAATATAAAATCTTTTTTTAGCTCTTCTCTGTATTCATCAGCATTATAAATTTCCCCATTAAATGCTAAAATGACTTTTTTGGAAGTATCAACCATCGGCTGATGTCCCTGCATAGAAATATCCTGAATACTTAATCTGTTAAAACCGATAATGCCATGGATATTTCCAAGTGCAGATTTTTCTAAATTTTCATAAAGCCTTTCATCCTCTAAATTAAAACAGGCAAACCCTTGATCATCAGGTCCTCTATGACGTTGAGAATCAGTCATATTTTTTATTGTTTCAAATTCGGTTATAGTATCTTCAAATTTTATAATACTGGTTATTCCGCACACTTTCCTATTTCTCCCTTATTTTAGGTATTCCAAAAAATACTGCAGTATTGCCGCAATAGTCATTTAAGTTAAAATAAAGTTTATATTCAGGTAAGCTATATATAAACTTTGGAATTTTATATAATCCATCAATACTATGATCTGCCATTACCATAATTATAGGGGGTGAACGTTTTATTGTATTAACAGCTCCTAATAATCCTTCTAGTTCATCACTTTCGGTATGCAGTTTTATTATTGTAGGATTTATATTTAAACTATCAATAGTAACTGCATCTTTTGTTGTTTTTCCATTTATATCAATTTTAGAAGCATAACCTAATCCTTCAGCAAATTTAACTTTTTTATTAGAACTATAAATTGCCTTATCACTATAAATTATACGATTGTCTGTAAATTTGTCTTTACAGATTTGTAAATTTTTTGCATCCGGTTCAAATGCGTATATTCTTTCAAATTTGTTGTGTGTTATATTTAAAAACCCTTCAATAGTTTGTCCGAAATGAGCTCCGCCATCCAGTAATATCTCATTCCTATTAAGTTTTGGGAAGATTGGCGATTTAAAATATTTTTTGCCAGACAAAACCGGTGAATAAATTTTTTCAACACCTCTTAATTTCCACCAGAGAAACTGTAGATAATGTGAAATTGATGTTTCATCATGGTTTAAGGCTTTACACACATTTTCAATTTCAGATTTTTCTTGTTCATTTGGTTTATATAATGTCCAGCCGTTTGACAACAATTCGGGAAATTTTATGAACGCGAATGTATAATATTGCATCATATTTTCAATACCGATAGATTTCAGATATGCTGATATTTCATTATAAGAAATTGTAGCTATACAAATCAAAAATAAAGCCTGTTTCTTATCTATCTCGGGAATGTTTTCCGGGGAAATTACTTTGATACCATTAACTTCTCCACCAGAAGAAAATTTGTCAACGATATATTTAACGTTATAGCCTGCTTCCAAAAGAAGCTGAGAACCCATAAAGCCTAAACTTCCTCCACCATAGAGTATGATTTCTTTTGACAAGAAATCTTCAGAATATTGAGGAAGCGGATAAGAGTAAATTTTTTCTAGTTCTTTGATATAGTTCATTTTAACCTGTTGTTTTCAAGATCCTCAGCAATTCTTTCTGCTTCATCATCTATAACATCTTCTGGATATATGTAACTCATATATGCTTTACAACTTTTACATACAGGATCTGCACAGTCTTTACCTTCTCTTAACATTTTTAACCAGAAATTTTTAAACTTTTCGCTATTCCATATTTCATCTATTTCTTGTTCATGCAAATCCCCCATTATCAAAGCTGGTGGAGTATACCAAGGTGAAATACAACAGGCAGATATTGTTCCTTCTGCATTCAAATATGTATGATAAAATGATAACGGACAAATTTCAGTCTTAGGTGTATCAAAGCCTTTTAACCCTTTTTCGTTATTAATATCACAAACGCTATCATAATCTATAGTTGTTGACATTTGAGTTAAATATTCAATATTTAAAACATCAGAAATAGGTTTAAATATTTTGTTAAACTTATCTAATTTTTCCTCTGTATTAACCATATAGTCCATTATTTTTATGTAGACTTTTACATTAGTTTTTTTATGCTCGTAAAAATATTTTATACCATCTACAACTTTTTCAAAATCAATATTGGTAGAAGTATATCTGCTATAATCTTCAGCAGATATACCGTTGATAGAAATTCTAAGTACATCTAGTCCTGCTTCTAACAACTTATCGCTTAGTTCGTAAGGTAGAATTGTTCCATTTGTTACAATGTGAATTTTATCAGCAATATTCGCATTTTTAATATATTTTACATATTGAACAATATTTTTATTTAATAACGGTTCACCAAGACCTACTAATACGATTTGTTTTAGATGCCAGTTTGCTTTAACCATACTGTCAACACACCTTTTTAACACATCAAAGTCTAAAAAAGCTTTATTCTTTTTGTGGTCTTTTTGTGATACATTGCAGAATTCGCATTTAAGATTACACACATTTGCAACTGTCATCGAGAGTGATAATGGTTGTTTGAGTGGTAATCTCGGAGCAAGCAATGGTCGCTTACCGTTTAACTTTTCTATTACTAAGTTTTCAGTCATATGAATACTCCATATTAATATTTTGTCAATAACTTGAGTGCATAGGCATCAATATCATCAGGGGCACCCTGTTTCAATTGACCGCACTCCGCACATATTGGATGAGATTTTCTTTCACCCCTTAAAAACATCATCTGATAATCTCTCATCGCTTTACTGTTCCAAACATCCTTAACAGACTCTTTTTTTGCATCGCCTATTAATAATTTTCTGCTCCAATCTAAGAAACACAGGCTTACTGTACCGTCAGAGTTCACTGCAAATGAGTAAAATACATACGGACAGGTAAGAACTTCTTTGATTTTATTGTCATAGATTCCTCTGGTTTCGTTGACTTCAACTTTTTCGAGTTCAAATGTAGGCCAGCAGTCCATTATGCTTTCTATAAATATTCCGTCTGTTATATCTCCAAATGTATTTAAAAATGTTTGTTTGTCTTCTTCTGATATAACATCCCCATTAATTTTTACAAGCATTTCACATTGTTTTTTATGTTCATAAAAGAATTTAATATTTTCTACTAATTTTTTAAAATTAACATTGGCTCTTGAAAATTCTTTATATTGTTCGTCTTTTACACCTTCTATTGAAATATTTATTTTATCCAGCCCGGCATCAATAATTTTAAGACTTAATTCAGGTGTTAATAATGCTGCGTTGGTAGTAGTATCAACCCTATTACAGCAGCCGCTTTCTTTTGCATATCTTACCATATCAGGAAAACAAGGGTTTAATAGTGGCTCCCCGTCTTTATAAAGCCTAATTACTTTAACTTTGTCTTCAAAGCTGCATATGTCATCAATAACTTTTTTATATAAATCAAAATCCATTAAACCATGATTTCTTCCAGGGGTTCTTTTCATTAATTCCCTATCGCCGGTAGGACAAAATTTGCATTGAAAATTACACCTGTCAGAAGGATCTATGTTTATAATAAACGGGGTTCTTAAAGGTATAACTTCTTCTAATTTTGTTCTGTGCTTTAAATCAATACGCGGTTTAATCTCTGCTCTCATTTAATCTCCTAGGCATTATTCTAAAGGTCAGTATACTTATAGCATAATCAATATGGCAAGTAAAGTAATTGAGAATAATACTAACCATATTTCTTAATAAATTCATTTATTTTAGAAATAATAAAATCTAAATCTTTCAGGGTAAGCCCCGGATATACACCTATCCAGAATGTTGCATTCATTATAAAGTCCGTATTGGGCAGCCTTTTAAAATCTTCTTCGGTTAAATCTTTTGAGTGCAAAATTTCTGAAGCTTCAATCCTTAGTATAATATCATCATCAGTATACAAAGGCTGTCTTAAAAGGTTTCCAGCAAATAACTGACGTGTACCAATACCGTTTTCTTCCAGAAATTTTACAAATTCTATTTTGCTAAAAGGTGCATCTGCTTTTACGCTAATGAGAAACCCAAACCAGGAAGGTTTTGCTTTTTCATTTAAGTTTGGAAGAATTAAATATTTTTCAAATTCTTTAAGTTTTTCGTATAAATAATTAAAATTCCGATTTCTGATTTCTATAAAATTGTCAAGTTTTCTTAGCTGTGCAAGTCCGCAGGCAGCCTGCCAGTCTGTAATTTTTAAATTATAGCCTGTATGGGAATACGTGTACTTATGGTCATAACCGAAAGGCAATTTCCCTAACTGCATGCTGAAACGTTTTTTGCAGGTATCATCATGCCCGGGTTCACACCAGCAATCTCTGCCCCAATCTCTATATGACTTTATAATTCTGTATAAATTTGTGTCATTTGTACAGACAGCTCCGCCTTCCCCCATTGTTATATGGTGTGCGGGATAAAAGCTGTATGTGCCTATGTGTCCGTAAGTTCCGGTCTTTTTACCGTTAAATTCTGCTCCGAGAGCATCACAGTTATCTTCTATTAACCACAAATGGTGTTTGTCACAGATTTCTCTTATATGTTCCAAGTCAAATACGTTTCCCAGAGTGTGTGCAATAAAAATAGCTTTAGTTTTAGGGCTTATTGATTTTTCTATTTTATTAACATCAATATTGTAAGTACCGATTTCCACATCTACAAATACAGGAACTAGTCCGTTTTGAACTATAGGATTAACAGTCGTAGGAAATCCTGCTGCTACAGTTATAACTTCATCTCCTTTTTGAAGTCTTTTTTCACCAAGTTTGTGTGATGTTAATGCTGAAAGTGCAAGTAAATTTGCACTTGAACCTGAAGTTGTAGTAAGAGCATATTTTGAACCCAGGTATTTAGCAAAGTCTTTTTCAAATTGTTTATTGAAACGACCTGTTGTCAGCCACATATCCAATGTGGCATCAAGCATATTTTCAAGTTCTTCTTCGCCAAGGACTTTACCTGACACAGGAATGTAACTTCCTTTTCTTGCATCTGGCTTTTCCAATCTGTAATATAATTTTGCAAGTAATTTGATTTTATTTCTAATAATATTTGTTAATATACCCATACTACTCCCTTATTCAAACTTGATTAAATTATAATATGAACACTTGCAATGAGAAATATATTGTGATAATTTTTTACATATGCAACTGAGTCGCCAGTATAATTTGAAGATTATATGCTCCCAAACCCCAGTAATAGTGCCATTCCGGGGGGGGGGGGCACCTTCTTAATGCTTATTTAAGGCTTTTAATCAATAATTATATAAAACACTGCAATACTTTTATTGCAGTGTTTTGTGCTGCAAATTTTTGTAAAGTGAGGTTTATATGTCAAAAAAGATTAATTGGATAGAAAGAAAGAGTCGTAATTATTTAAAAGATGTTATTCCGCTCAGTATCCCTTTTTCTATGCAGGTAGAATTAATAAGAGCTTGTAACTTCAAATGTATATATTGTATACATTCTACTGCTGAAGCTAAAAGATCTTTACAGAAATTTATTTTAAGTGCATCTTTATTTGAAAAATTTGCCAAAGACTTTAAGCAATTTGGACAAAAGTTGAAAACAATTACTTTTAGCGGTATCGGCGAGCCTATGCTCAATCCTGAAATATATGAAATATTGAAAATTGCCCATAATATTAGCGAGAAGGTTATCTTAATAACAAACGGTTCGCTTTTAAATGAAGAAAATATTGAAAGGCTTGTTTCTACCGGGTTAGACACTGTCAGGATTTCTCTACAGGGAATTTCTGCGGAAGACTATGCCCGTACTTGCGGATATAATATTGATTTTGAAAAGTTTTTAAATAATCTTCAGTACTTATTTGAAAATAGGAATAATGTTGAAGTGTGTCTGAAAATTCCGGATATTGTAATAAATACCCCGGAGAAAGAAGCCTTGTCAAGAAAATTATTTGAAGATAAATGTGAGATTTTTACTGTTCAGGCGATTTCTCCGCTTCAAAACAGCGTAGATTACTCTACGATAAAAGATAAATATAATCAAACAATGTACTGTGATTCAGCATTGAAAGATGTGTTAGTTTGTCCTCAGCCTTTTTATTCGATGCAGCTAATGGCTGATGGTTCGGTAAGACCATGCTGTATGTTAGAAGCTGAATGCTATGATTTGGGTAATATTAAAGAAGAAAGTATTTACGATATATGGAATGGTGAAAAATTAAAAGTACTTCAGAAAATACATTTACAAGGAAATAGAAATAAGATTAATGCCTGCAAAAATTGCAATTATCCTAAATATTTAGATAATGTATATGATAATCTTGATGAAAACAGGTCAGAAATCTTAAAAAAATGTTATAAAAAGTCTTAATACAATATTTCATCCAGGGCACTGCTTAGAGAATATTTTATATTATATTGAACACAATTTTTTAGCTTGGTATTGTCGCCAGTTATAATCGGTGGTTGTGTTGTTTTTTCATGTCTGATTTCCAGGTATTCCTCTTTATTCAACTTTGACGCAATTGCTCTTCCAAAGTCTTTCAAAGAAATACCCTGCCCTGTACAAATATTGACCGGTCCTTCTACATCAGTTTCAATAAATTTAACAAAAGCTCCGGCAATATCTTTCGTATACATATAATCCTTTATCAATTGACCGCATTTTATTTCTGTTGTTTTGTTATTTTTTAAATTATTTATTAGATAAGGAGTGAGGCGTTTTTCATTCTCGTTTTCCCCATATACATAGAATATCCGCCCCCAGCCAAAGCTTATTCCATTCTGAATACAATATTCAGTTGCCTGTTTAAACAATTCAACCTTGCACTTTGCATATATTGTCAGCGGATTTAACTCATCATTTTCTTTTAAAGGAGTGTCCTTAAATTTATATTCAAAACAGGTTCCCGCAAAAACTGCCCGTCTGCCGCCATTTTGTTTGAATGCACCCAGCATATTTATTCCTGCTTCCAGAAACTTATAGTTTAATTCCGAATTAAGATAATCCCCTGTAGCGCACCAGGCAAAATTCAGAAGATATTCAGGCTTAAATTTGTTAAAAACAGAATCAATTTCTTTTTTATTAAATAAGTTGCAAGTTTTTGATGATAAAGCAAGTACTTCAAATCCTTCTTTTTTTAACAAAGGCAGTACTTCTTTCCCGATTAGTCCTGTAGCACCGGTTAGTATAATTTTTTTAGAGGAGTTCATAGCTGTTATCCCTGTCGTTTATTAGAAGTTTTTCCTTAATTGGCCACTCAATCCCTATTTTCGGATCATTCCACCTTATCCCGGCATAATATTCAGGCATAAAAAACTCTCCCAGCTGATAATAAACAGTAGAATTATCCTCTAATGTTAAAAATCCATGAGCACATCCTGCCGGAATATAAATCATTTTATTATTTTCACTGCTTAATTCTTCAGCCGTCCATTTAAGATAAGTCGGAGAATCTTTTCTTAAATCAACAATACAATCAAATATGCGTCCTTGTAGACATGAAACCATCTTAATTTCAGGAAATGGTTCTTTCTGGTAGTGCATACCCCTTAGAGTACCTGCTTTGGGATTTTTTGAAATGTTACACTGGCATATATTAAAATCAATCCCGAATTTAGCAAGTTCTTTTTTACAAAACTGTCTGGCGAAAGACCCTCTGAAATCTTTTACAGGTTCAGTTTCAATAAGATATGCTCCTTTTATTACTAACTCAGATATTTTCATTTGATACGTTATACCTTATTTTTTGTAATATATATTTCCAAACCTGATATTTTTAAGTCTTCTTCGGAATATTTTTCTAATGCTTTATAGTAATATTTGTTTTTTCGTGGAGGATTCTGTTCAATATTTTTTTGATATTTTACTTTAAGCCCAGGAACTGATTGAAATGCTGTAATTATTTCATTTGCGCTTAATTCTGACATTTCATCTCCAAATACCATATTTGTGATCATTTGTGCATCTTGATTCGAAATGTTATTTGTTTGTAATAACATGTTCATTTCATCTCTGTTTAATACTAAATGTGACCAAGCTGGAATTGGGCAATCTTCTTTATTAAAAAAATAACATTTTCCATTTGGACTTATGCAATATACATGATGCCCAGATGGTCCAGTCCATATAGGGCATTCGCTTAAATACCCTATTCCGTTGGGTTTTAAAATTTTGCAGCATTCTGCAGCAAGTTTTTGGGGCTGATTTACATGTTCTAGCAGTGCAATTCCAAATAAAATATCAATATTAGTATCTTTAATGTCTATATTTTCGCATAAATCTCTTATTGGGATAATTTTTTTATCAGAGCTTGTAATGTTTATGCTAAATTTAGGATTTACTGCATATACTTTTTGAGCGCCTAATTTTATAATCGCTTTTGCTGTGTTTAGTTTTAAATCTGATCCAATTTCAAGTACAATTTTCCCTTTAAAGTTATATTGAGAATTAAATTTTAATAATTCTTCTTTCTGATACACTTCCAAATCCATCTTATCAAGAATATATCTTTCAGAAAAATAATAATTTACTTTTTTTCTTATCATACTATTAGGTATGAAAAAATTTATAATATTTCTTATTATCCTTTTTAATTTTATTCCCATTTTATTGAACCCAAAAATTGATTTTACTATTATTTAAAGCAAGTATCTAAAACATTAGAAGATTTTTCTGCGCTTAAATAATTTTTAAAGTAGTCATTTATTTCGTTCTGAACTTTTTGGTAGTATGTCTGATCATCCAGTAATTTGTCAATGTATGCGGCAAATTCTTCAGGCTTATCCGTAACAAGGCATCCGTTTTTGTTTTTATCCGGAAATCCGTCTACTCCAAGATAAGTTGAAACTACAGGTATACCTCTGGACATTGCATCAATAGTTTTTATTTTCATCCCAGTTCCTCTAAACATTGGAACTATTGAGATTTTAGTCCTTGCATACAGTTCATCCAGGTCTTGGGCAAATTCAATTGTATTAATCCCGGCTTCTGCCAGCTTCTCAGGGGTAAATCTTCCATCCTGTATCAGCATATTAATGACTTTGCCTACTATCCAGATATTATTTTTGTGCTTCAATAAAGGATAAACTTTTTCTAAAAACCAAATAATTCCTTCAAGATTATATGGATTGGAATATCCTAAAAATAATATGTCAATGTCTTTTGTATCAGCTGAAGCTTGTTGATTTGGGCTTACCAGTGGTGGTAAAAAGTAGAACTTTTTTTCAGGTAATAATTTTTCGAAAAACTGTTTTTCATCCATTGAGATGGACATAATTTTATCAAATAAATTTACCAATTCTATTTCTTGTTCTATTGGATTTATAGCATTTTGGTTTTTACAATAGAATTGCTGAATATAATTTGCATCGTGCATTGAATATATTTTTTTAGTGCTTGATGGAGTATGTCCATATTTAATCAAGTCTGCAAATTGAATATAATGTATATTAATATAGTCATATTTGTTTGAATTTACAATATTATCGTAAAACTCTAAAAACTCATCATCTACCCAGGTGGAATAGTATTTTTTATCAGGTTTTGTAGAAATTCTAATATTTCCAATATATGTTTTAATATATCTTTTTTTGTTTTTTATTTTATATTTTGTTTTTATTAGATTTAAGCCAAATAATTTCTTTTTTATATTGTATTTTGTGGGTTTAAATAAGTAAAAGTTATCTATTAATTTTTCTTTAGCATTTAGTTCCTCAAAATTATCAAAATCCCCATCAATACCAGCATTCGATAGAAAGTCTATGCTAAAACCTTTACTTTTTAAATATTTTGCGATTTCAAAAATATAGGAACTGCATCCCATGTCGTTTCTTAAAAAGTTAAGATGAAAAATAATAAGAATTTTCTTGTTATTCATAGTTTATATATTCTCCTTTTGATATGTTAGGATATTTTTTGATAAAATTTGAGCAGACATTAAGTCAACACATTTTGCCCAAGAAAAAGTTTTTGCCCTGTTTATACCATTTTGGCTGTTTTGTTTTCTAAGTGAAGCATTAAAATAATAGTTCTCATAAGCTTTTATATGCTGTTCATCACTATCCCAGTCAATCATAATTCCTGCATCACCTACAACTTCCGGCAGTGATGAATTATTTGAGGTTATAACCGGACATCCGCAGCTCATTGCCTCTAGCGGAGGAAGTCCAAATCCTTCATACTGTGATGTATAGACAAACCATTCTGCTCCTGAATACAAAGGTGATAAATCTTCATCATCAATATAACCCGCTTTAATAATTTTATCTCTGTATTTGTCAAACTCAGGCACTTCCTGCTCCAGCTGTTTAATAAATCCTTTCCAGCTTCCGCCTCCTAAAATGAATACCAGATCGTCAATATTATTTTTATTTATAAATTCTATAAAACATTTTACAGCTCTGATAAGATTTTTTCTAGGTTCAAGAGTACAAAGGCTGAAAATATATTTTTTATCTTGCGGAAGATTATATTTTTTCAATGCAGCCGCGGTTTTGTCAGGACTTGAAGGCTTAAAGGTTTCAGCACAGGCAAGCAGTGTTGTTGTGATGTGTGCCGGATTAATTGAAGGTACATATTTTATAAAGTCACGCTTAGTGCTTTCGGAATTTGTAAAATAATAATCCTCTTTGCTAATTGTATCAACTAATTTTAAATACCAGGAATTACCTTTTTGTATATCAGCAAAATATTGAGGTAATATAAGAGGTATTGTATCATGCAGCAGAGTATATTTTTTTATGTGCTTTAGCCCTCTTATTTCTTCCGGTATTCTATAGCATGGTGAGAAAAAAGCATTTATTTTATCATACTTTGATAAATTAATAGTTTTAGCGCTTAATTTCATTTTGAGGGAAAAGAAGAACAGCAAAATTGACATTAATGTCTTTTGCAGTGCCTTTTTCTCTTTTTTCATCTTGTTACGTTTTGCCTTAAGCTTAACATATTCCCAGTCCTCACTTGTCATATCTTCATAGTTGATAACAGGACAGTTATATTTTTTTAGAATATCTGTTTCTTCAATGGCAGGAATCAATTTTTTATCACAATAGAAGAAAAGATTAAATTCTTCTCTTTTATAAAATTCATCGAGAATATTAGCAGCAGTAAAATAAATTCCGGATCGGCAGCCGTCCATTTTTCTGTTAACTACTAGAATTGTTATATCAAATAACAGATTAAGTTTTTCCTGCATATAAACTCCTGATAATTTTATACTCTTATACTTTTGCTGTTTAAAAAATCCCTGTAGACTATTTCAATACCCTCTTCAAGTTCAGTTTCGGCCTTCCAGCCCAGACTATTAATTCTTGAAACGTCCATTAATTTACGCATGGTTCCGTCAGGTTTTGTTTTGTCAAAGACCAGCCTTCCTTCGTAACCTACAACCTTTTTAATTAACTGAGCAAGTTCAAGTATAGTAACTTCTTTTCCTGTTCCTATGTTAATAAACTCACCTATTTCTTTAGCTGACTTATTTTCCATCAAATAAACGACAGCTTTTGCAAGATCTCCGGCGTACATAAATTCTCTTAAAGGTGTTCCTGTACCCCATACAACGACTTCTTTTAATCCGTCTTCTTTTGCCTCATGAAATCGTCTTACAAGCATAGGAAGAACATGCGCATTTTCTTTGTCGTAATTATCATTTAAGCCGTAAAGGTTGCAAGGCATAACAGAAATATAGTCTGTGCCATATTCTCTGTTGTATGAGGCACAAAGTTTTAATCCTGATATTTTTGCCAGAGCGTACATTTCATTTGTTTTCTCCAGAGTTGAAGATAACAGATATTCTTCTTTCATTGGCTGCGGCGCATTTTTAGGGTATATGCAGCTGGAGCCGAGAAATAAAAGTTTTTTGACATTATTTTTAAATGAATTTTCAATTACATTAAGCTGTATTTTCATGTTCTCGGTAAAGAACTCAACCGGATAGGTGTTATTTCCATGAATACCTCCGACCTTTGCTGCGGAAAGAATTACGTAATCCGGTTTTTCCAATTTAAAAAAGTCCTTAACAGATGAACTGTCTGTAAGGTCAAGTTCTTTATGGGTTCTTGTTAAAAGATTTTTATAGCCATTCTCTTCTAATTCTTTTTTGATTGCGCTGCCTACTAATCCCCTGTGACCGGCAACAAATATTTTAGCATTTTTATCCATAACATTTTTATAATATAAAGAACAGGAGTATTATAAAAGTTTATGTGAATGTTTGTAACGGAATAATTTTTTTATAAACTTATCCAATTTATAGAAAATTACAAAAAGAATACAACAAAGAGCTTTTAAAAAATAAAGAGTTAATATGGCTTGTTTGTTTAGATATGTATTATTTTTATTAATTTTATAATGCTTTAGCAAGCAGTGAGTTTCTCTTACTATGCAGAGGCGGTTGCCAAAAAGCCCCCCCCCCCCTACTCTCAAGGTCCATATCTGCTGCATAATAGCCCCATATCCGACTTACAAAAAAATCATTACTTTCTTTTTGCAAAATTTTATTTAATTTTAAAAATTCTACATAATTTGTAAGATTTTTAAGTCTGTGCGCCACCGGAGGCTTATATTGTATACTATCTAAGATAGAGTTGGTTCGTATTCTGTAATAGTACAGTATTTCTGTATCTATAAAGATGTTTCTGCTTACTGCGAGATATTTAAATATGAATGAGGTATCTTCAAATATTAAATTTTCTGCAAATCTGATATTATACTTTTTGATAATACTGTTTTTGAAAATATTACGGCAGCTTTCTTCCTTTATTATTTCGTAAATTTTATTATCTACTTTGTGAATTCCATGTTGTTCGCTGCTATAATTCCTGTCGCAGTTTCGTTCGTCAATTTCATATAACTTCTTCAAATTGAAGGTAACTATATCAATTTCGTCCGAGAACAGCTTTAGAGTTTTTTCTATCAATGTTGTGTCATAATAATCATCAGAATCCAGAAAATATATATATTCGCCCTTTGCAATATCTAAGCCTGAATTTCTCGCACAGGATAGCCCTCTGTTTGTATTGTGAGTTATAATTTTTATTCTTGAATCTTTAGCTGCATAATCCGCCAGGATTTGTGCGCAATTGTCCGGTGAAGCATCATTAACACAAATTATCTCAATATTTTTAAAAGTTTGGTTAATTACACTTTCGATAGCTTCTTTAAGATATTTTTCAACATTATAAACCGGAATAATAACTGAAACCAAAATATTATTCATAAATTAATTGTATTATAAATGATTTTTATTGTAAAATAGGATTTATCATGAAGCCGTTAGTTTCAGTTGTAACAGTCACATATAACTGCATTAATGCTAATCGTCAGGATACTCTTGCCCAGTGTATTGAGAGTGTACGAAGCCAATCATACGATAATATTGAACATATAATTATTGATGGGGCTTCAAGTGACGGCACTTTGGATTTTTTGAAATCTTTTGAAGGGCTGCGGATTTACTCTGAACCTGACAGCGGCGTTTTTGATGCTTTTAATAAAGGTATTCTAAGAGCTTCAGGGAAATATATAGTTTTTATGAACTCTGATGATTATTTTTCTGAAAATAATGCTGTAGAAATTTCTGTTAGTGCGCTGGAAAATTCCGGTTCGGATTTTTCATACGGTGATACATGGCTTTTGCATGAAGATAATCCTAAAAAGTCAGGTATGCGGCGACCAATGATTTATAAATCTTTTACCAAAATGCCTTTCTGCCACCAGTCAATGTTTTGTAAAACAGATGTGCTTAAAGATATTGGTATGTTTGATAAAGAAAATAAAATAGCTTCTGACTATGAAGTTTACCTTAAACTTCTGCTTGGAGGTTACAAGGGTATCCGGGTTAATGCCTGTGTTGCCTGTTTTCGCTGCGGCGGAATATCCGGTGACAGAATTAAATTTATTGAAGAATACTGCCGGGTGCTAAAAAAATCTTTGGATAAATTTTGCAGCTTGTCATTCTCAGAAGCTTACGACATGGTTCAATATTCTTCATTACCGCTTCCGCTTATTTTTAAGCTGTCTAAATATCTTAATGGCAAAGATAAATTCATATTTCTTGCTGTGCAATTCAGGCATTTTATTTTCCAGTGCAGGGCGCGCAAGGGGCAAAAAATGCTCAAACTTTTCGGCTTTTATTTTATCAAGCCTGAGCCGCTGATTTCCTTATCTTAGTGAATTTAAATCCTAATATTGTTATAATTTTCTTATTGGTATTTCGCTGATTTTTTATTTCAAAAATAAAGGTTAAAACTTTTTTGAAAATCGATACCGGAACAATTAATAAATAATATTTAAACAGAAAGTTTTTCCAAGGCGTCAATTTCAGGTATTTGATGTATTCGGCAGTAAATTTATCCCCATTATAGCTTAACCATGGCTTTTTCTTATGTATAAAGTGAAGAATATTTGCACATTCCCATTCTTTTGCTTTTTCTTTATCGAAATCCCTTATAATCTGAGCATTCCATTTGTTGTCGAGAATTAATATTTTATCATTAAGAACTGCATTCAGAATATCTTGATCGTGAAGAACTATTTTATTGCCGTTTTTCTCAATCCAGGAGAATATTTTTGAACTTACATCATCTTCACGCCATTTTTTAGCATTAAATATTATAACTCCAGAATTAATATAGTGCTCCAGCTCTAACCTGTTTTTATGTTTTTCTTCTGAAATATCTGTTATTGCTGCTATATAATTATCTGATAATTCTGTATTAAACAAATCACGAAGACTGGTTTTTACAACAGTATCACAATCGAGGTATATGATTTTATCCCATCCCTGTTTTAATGCAGGCAGAAGAAGTATATAATATGCTGTTAAAGATAGATGCGTCCAATCCTGAATAGGACATTGCGAAAACTTCTCCTTATTTACGCTTAAAAACTCAACTCCAAAGTCTGCAATATTACAAAGTTGTTTAATTTTTTCTTTATTCTGGTAGGATATACCTCCATCAAGAATACAAATGTTAATTAAATCTTCCTGATTCTTGTTAGCTAAAATAGAAGCAAGTGTTACACCCATATGCTGTGCATAATTGTTGTCACAGCATAAACAGACATTTATAATTCTATCTTTTACAGGCATTTATGCTCCTTTTTATTTTTAACGGAATTATATTAAAAATTTTATAGGTTGTCGAATTTGTTGTTGTATATATTTTACAACAAAAAGTTTTTTGCGGGTTTTTTATCAAAAGTTTTTCATTCATAAGTTCTGTATTTGAATTTTTGTTTGGCGGGGTTTCCAGCCACTTAAGAATCTCAAATTTTTGCTCTTCCCACTTCTGGTATCCTTCTGAAATATATTTATATGAAGCATTTTGAATTTCTTTTACACAGACAGGTTTAATTCTTTTAGGTGATTTTAGATTGTATAAATAGCCGGTTTCCCCGTTTTTTATGTATTCATTCATTGTTGGATTATCAGGGGCAATTACGCATCTTCCGGCTGCCATTGCTTCCAGAAAGCTCATACCTATGCCTTCAAATTCTCTAGGCGCAAAATACAGCGCAGCTTTTTGAATGTAATTTTGCATTTCTTCTTTTGTTTCAAACCAGCTTGAGTTAACAATTTTATCTTCCCATTTTTTAGATGGTTCTGGTATTTTATTTTCCGGATCCGGTGCAGTGTGAAGATACAGTTTGTTTATCTCTGAAGGATCTAATACTTTTTCAATCGTTTTCGTGTTAATTTTTTCCCTTCTCTGCCAGAAAAAGACGGCATCTTTTTCTCCGTAGTTCTCTATCTGCGCCGGTTTTGGAAAATATTGTATATAATATGTCGAAAGTCCAAGTGATTTACATTTTTCATGCAATGTGGAGGAAAAATTTATGATATTACAATCCCTGTATTCGTTCCAGATAGCCCGGTTAAAAAAATGCGTTGCATCATACATCGGAAAGAATGAAATATTTTTATATTTTATATATTTTTTTAATTCCGAAATTGGAGGCATAATCTGAAATAGTACAACTGTATCGAACTCTTTCCCTTCCAATTCCTGAAATTTTTTCAGCGTATCTTTGTCATTGTCGTAGTCGAAAAATTCGATTTCATACTCTGTTTTTATAATTTCCTGCAGGAAATCATTAGATTTTGTCTTGTTATGAAATGCATGTTTAACATATAAAAGTTTTTTCATAATAATTTTCCGAATTATGCCTCTTGCGGTATAAGGATTTCATAACCTTCATTTTTAAGAAAATTTTCTTTTTGAGCTTCTTTCATATCTTCCCTAACCATCTCTTTTATAAGAGCAGGCAGGTCGTACTTAGGAGTCCAGCCCAACTCTCTTCTTGCTTTTGATGAATCTCCTAAAAGCAGGTCAACTTCTGTCGGTCTGAAGTAACGGGGATCGACTTCGACAAGAACTTTACCTGTATTTTTATCAATACCTCTTTCATCAACCCCTTCACCGACAAATTCAAGTTCAATTCCGGCTTCTTTGAAAGCCATTAAGCAGAAATCCCTTATTGTTGTAGTTACACCTGTGGCAAGTACATAATCTTTTGGTGAATCCTGCTGTAAAATCCGCCACATGCCTTCTACGTAATCCTTTGCATGACCCCAGTCACGTTTTGAAGAAAGGTTGCCGAGATATAATTTCTCTTCAAGCCCCAGCTTAATTCTTACTGCCGCACGTGTAATTTTTCTTGTTACAAATGTTTCGCCTCTGCGTGGCGATTCGTGGTTAAACAATATACCATTTGAGGCATATATTCCATAACCTTCTCTGTAATTTACAGTAATCCAGTAAGCATATAGCTTTGCACAGGCATATGGAGAGCGAGGGTAGAATGGAGTTGTTTCTTTTTGAGGTGTTTCCTGTACCAGACCGTAAAGTTCAGATGTTGATGCCTGATAAAATTTTGTTTTTGTTTCCAACCCTAAAATTCTTATTGCTTCCAAAATTCGTAGTGTGCCAAGACCATCAGCGTTAGCAGTGTATTCAGGACAGTCAAAAGAAACTTTTACATGTGATTGAGCTGCAAGGTTATAAATTTCATCCGGCTGGATTTCCTGAATTAACCTGATTAAGTTTGTACTATCTGTCAAATCACCATAATGCAGTTTAAATTTTGCATTTTTATCATGAACATCCTGGTATAGATGGTCAATTCTGCCTGTATTAAAAGAGGAAGACCGTCTTTTCATACCATGAACTTCATAGCCTTTTTCAAGAAGCAGTTCTGCCAAATATGCTCCATCTTGACCAGTTATTCCTGTAATTAATGCTTTTTTCATCAGGTATCCCTCTTTTTAATCTCTAAACAAAGATAGTTTATTATAAATCAGGTTGAAAATCATGTCATTGTTAAGAAAATTACACATAAATTATAAGTATCATGTAAATAATCCGTCTTATAATACTTATTTTTATGAACTTATCTTTGTATAAAATTTCTTTGCAAAAGCGGGCTGCCCGATTGACAAAATTAAGCTGAAAGTTGAAACTTTCATGCTTAAAAATTTTAAATCGTCACTGTATAAACGGATAAAGTCTATAAAAATTAGAAGTATACTATACTTCAACAAATAATCTCTGTCCTACTATATTTTGTTTCCCGTTATAATACCCTGCGAAATATCCGCCTCTAACAGGGGTGTTCTTTGCGTAAGTGCTGCTATTGTAAGTATAGCCGTTATAGTTTACAAACGGGTTATTGCTAAAAGGGTTTGTTGATTTTGGTGCAACCGGGGCTGCTGCTTGTGTCTGAACCGGTGTAAATACCTGTGATAATAAACTTACAATATTTGCCATTTACAATACCTCACTTACTACATTTCCAATATTAATGAAAAATATAGTCTTGTCATATTTTACTATATTAAATATTAAAATATCTTAACAGTCATCCTCTTTTTGTGGTATTATCATTATATGGCTAAATTGGTTAAGAAAAATGTTTTAATAATCGGAAGTTCAGCAAAAGAATATGCTCTTGCTTCCAAATTTTCATCATATGATATGGTCGGAGAAGTTTTTGTTGCGCCTGGAAATAGTAGAATCGCAGAAGTTGCAAAATGTGTTGATATTAGAGAAGATTGTCCGCAGCAGCTTTTGGAATTTGCGCTGAAAAATGATGTTTATTTAACAATAGCTTCATCAGATAAATCAATAAAAGCTGATACCGCAGGCTTTTTTCAGGCTAACGACCAGTTGATATTTGCCCCGGCTGCTGCAGGAGCACAGTTTGCTCTAAGCAGAGCAACTGCTAAAAAGTTTATGTATAAACTTCATATTCCAACTCCTAAATTTGGGGTTTTTGAAAAGGAACAGCTGGCTCTGGATTATGTAAAAAATTCGCCTATGCCTATCGTCATTGGTCCTGATGAATTAAATGATACAAGCGTTATTTCTGCTTGTTCAACTGTCAAGCTTGCAAGAACATGCGTTTCCGATTTATTCCTGCAAAATGAGCCAAGAATTGTTATCGAAGATTATACTTATGGTCCTGCATTTACATTTTATGTAATTACAGATGGCTATCATGTTCTGCCTGTAATGCCTGTTCGTGATTATAAGTTTCTTGAAAACGGCGATGGCGGGCTGTTGACTCCCGGAACAGGCGCTTTTGCTCCGGATTATAAAGTAACTGCCGGTATTGTTGAGAATATAATGCAAAATGTCAGAAATATGCTTTCATCTTTAGAGAAAAGAGAAAATCCTTATCTGGGTATTCTTGGTATAGATTGTGTTATGACAGATGCTGATAAATTTGTTACGCTCGGGTTTACGCCTTTTTTGAAGGATCACCATGCACAGATTGTTATTGATTTGCTTGATGAAAATCTGTTTACTTTATTTGAAGCTTGTGCTGTAGGCTCGTTTGCTGATGACTACGAAACAATTAAGCTTAACGGATTAAGCGGTGTGTCTGCGGTTTTGTATTCACGTGCAGCAGGAAATGTTGTTACTGGAATTGAACTGCTTGATGATGAAACAACTCTTACCCCGTTTAATATTTATAAAAACGAGTATATGGAATATGTTACACAAAAAGGCAGAAACTTCGTACTTACGCAGACTGCATCAACATTGAGCAGGGCGCGTGAACTTTTGTATGACGATGTTGATTCTGTAAACTTTGACGGTAAAAAATTCCGTACTGATATATGTAATTAATCGGTTATGTGTTGATTTTTTTTACGAAGTCATTAATAAAAGAGTATGGTTTTAAAATCTCATAAAAATTATTATGCCATACTTGGAGTAACACCTGACAGCACACAGGCAGAGGTAAAGTCTGCTTACAGAAAGCTTGCCAGAAAATATCATCCGGATGTGAATAAATCACCGGATAGCATGCAGATTTTTAAGGATATATCCGAAGCTTATGAAGTACTCTCAACCCCGGAAACCCGTAAGCAGTACGATATGATTAACGGATTTTACCGTAAACCGGAAATGAAAAAGTCATCTGCTTCAGGCAGTTTTCGTAACTCTGAGCCGCAAAGCGGCAGCAAGCCAAATCCTGAACCGGAAATAAAAACCGGAGCTCAAAAACCGGAATTTGATACAAAACAGGATTATTTTGAGCATTATAAATCTGATAAAATTTTGAAAGACGTTATCAACGATATTTTAGACGGCATTAAGACAAAGAAGTCCGCTGCCAAAAAGCCCAAAAAAGAACCTAAAAATGGTGAAGATATTTTTGTGGATGTAAGTATTTCGCTGGCAGAAGCCGTAAAAGGCACATCACGCACGATAAATGTGCTTCATACAGAGCTTTGCCCGAATTGTGAGGGGCGAAAATTCATAAACGGTGCAAAGTGCCCATCTTGTGGCGGAAGCGGCGAATACAGGCAGCAGAAAAAAATTACTGTCAAGATACCGTCAGGGATAAAAGAAGGGGCAAAACTCAGGATTGCCAGTGAGGGTAATCCCGGTTTTGCAGGGGGAAATGCGGGAAATTTATATATAAAAGTGAAGATTGAGCCGGATACGAACATGCGGATTGACGGCAGTGATATTCTTTATCAACTGCCAATCAGTCCGTATGAAGCAGTGCTGGGCGGGAAGATTTCTATTCCTGTATTTGGCGGTAATGTTAATTTGGTACTTCCTCCAATGACTAAGTCCGGGCAAAAATTCCGGCTCGCAAAGCAAGGGTTAAAGACAAACGGAAAATTTGGTGATATGATTGTTACTGTAGAGATACAGCTTCCGAAAAACTTATCCGAAGATGAGATTAAGTTATACGAGAAGCTAAGAAAGCTTTCACAGAGTAACATTCGGGAAAATATCAACCATGACTAACAAGGCTAAGATCAGAGAAATTTTTACATCTATACAGGGCGAAGGTCCATATGTTGGAACAAAACAATTATTTATAAGGTTTTGCGGCTGCAATCTTAATTGTGCTTATTGCGATACTGATTTTGAGGCTGCAAAATCTAAAGATTATACTGTAGAAGAATTAATCAATAAGATAAATGAGTATGGTGAAATTTTCACAATTTCGCTTACCGGCGGAGAACCGCTCTGTTCAGCAGCATTTCTAAAAGATTTTTTGCCGGAAATAAGAAAATACGGTCACAAAATTTATCTGGAAACAAATGCAACTCTGCCGGAAGCATTAGAAAAGATTATTGACAGTGTGGATGTCGTGTCTGCAGATATAAAGCTTAAGTCGTCAACAGGCATGAATATTGACAGTGCTGTTTATGAAAAATTCTATTCACTTGCATCTAAAAAGGAGTGCTTTGCAAAAGTTGTGTTTAATGAAGCAATTTCTGATGAAGAGATAAATTTTTGTGTTTCTATTGCACAAAAATACGGCTTGCTTCTAATTCTTCAGCCGGAAATGAAAGGTAATGACTTTAGTGTTACTTCTGAATTTTCCGAGATTATTTTTGAAAAGTTTTATACCAAATACAGCAATATACGTCTTATTCCGCAGGTTCATAAGTTTATTAATTTAAGATAAAAATGACCTGTAGGCGAATGGATTTTTCTTTTTTGTTGACTGGATTTGTAAAAAAGTTAAAGCTTGTAGTTTCTCTATGATTATTTTGGTTTGCAAAACACAGAGCTTAGTGTATAATATTTTATATCATAGCGAGGTTATAATGGCAGTAAGAAAAGTTTTAAAATACGGTGAAAAAACATTGAGAGAACCTTCAAAAGAGGTCCATAAAGTTTCTAAAAAAATTACTGAACTTGTTCAGGATTTGTTTGATACTATGTATACAAAAAACGGAGTTGGGCTTGCAGCTCCTCAGATAGGAGTTAATTACAGGGTTTTTGTAATAGATGCTTCTACTGATAAAGAGCAGCTCCCTCCGATGGTTTTCATTAATCCTAAAATCATTAAAAAGTCGGGGGCAATTATTGCTCAGGAAGGCTGCTTGAGCTTTCCGGAAGCATTTACCGATGTAAAAAGATATAAAAATGTTACTGTTAAGGCAACAGATATTCATGGAAAAACTTTTGTCCTTGAAGCAACTGACGGCTCGCTGCTTGCAAGAGCTATTCAGCATGAATTTGATCATCTGGAAGGCATTCTGTTTATAGACCATTGCGTCAACCGTTTTGATGCTGATGCTGTGCTGAAAAAGTTTGATCTTCCTCCGGTTGATGTTGATAGGATTATTGATGATCCTGTGTTGGAGGCGGAATTTAATAATGATTAGAGTTGTTTTCTTTGGTACACCTAAAATAGCTTTAAATTCTCTTGAATATCTATATAATTCAGATAAAATTGAGGTTGTCGGGGTTGTAACCCAGCCTGATAAGCCTGCCGGACGCGGGCATAAGCTTTCAATGTCCCCGCTTAAGGAATTTGCTCTTGCACATAACATTCCGGTATTTCAGCCTAAGTCTATTAGAAAAGAGCCTGAAATTCAGGATGAGTTAAAGAAATTAAAACCTGATTTTTTTGTAACATTCGCATTTGGGCAGATCTTGTCGCAGGATGTTTTGGATATTCCAAAATATGAAACAATAAACCTGCACGCATCACTGCTTCCAAAATATAGAGGTGCAAATCCTATTCAAAGAGCTATTATTAACGGAGATACAGAAACCGGTGTTTGCACAATGATTACTGAATTAGGGCTTGACTGCGGCGACGTTTGTCTTAAACATGTTATTCCGATACCTGATACGATGAACTGTGAGGATTTGTTTGCCGAAATAAGTTCTGTTTCGCCTGAGCTTTTGGAGAAAACCCTAACCGGGCTTGTGGACGGTGTGATAAAACCTGTTAAACAGTGTGAAGATGGCGTGTGCATGGCAAATAAGCTTACAAAAGAAGAAACGGTCATCGACTGGGCAAAAACTGCACGCGAAATCCATAACCTTGTAAGAGGTATTTATAAATTCCCTTCTGCGCATTTTATGTATAATGGTAAGCTGATCAAGGTTATGCAGACTAAAGTTGTTGAAGGTGCAGGAAAGCCGGGTGAATTTGTTGAAGTTACAAAAGAAGGCGTTAAAGTTGCCTGCGGCAGAGATTGCGTTATGCTTATTAAAGTTAAACCTGAAGGCAAAGGCGAAATGCCTGCCCGCGACTGGTACAACGGAGTAAAAAAGCAGGTTTAATTATGAGTGTTAAAGGCATAAGAGGTGCAATTACTGTAGAAGAAAATACTGCAAGTGCTATTAAGGACGCAGTAACAGAATTACTAAACGAGATGGTTGAGCGAAATGGTATTCTTCCTGAAAATATTTCGCATGCAATTTTTACTTTAACAGATGATTTGAATGCTGCCTTTCCGGCGAAGTTTGCAAGAATAGATCTCGGCTGGGAAAATGTTGCAATGATGTGTTTTAACGAATTAAACGTTCCGGGAGCATTAAAGATGTGTTTGAGGGTTCTTATTGTCTTAAACTGTGATGACAGTTTTACTCCTGAATTTGTTTATTTAAAAGGAGCATCAACACTCAGAAGTTCTAATTAACTTTTGACATTTCTGAAATAGCCGGATCAAGCAAACGTCTGCCTACATTCACAAAGTTGATTGAGCAGAGGGTTTTGTTGCCGTATTTAATCATTTTCTCAACTACGCCTTCGCCGTACTTTGGGTGTGTTACTCGGTCACCTTGTTCAAATGCCGGAGCTTCACCAAGATCTTCTGTCGGATATACAGGTACTACAGGTGGCTTTTCTTCCTCTACATTATTATTAATATCTTCGATAAAATTCAAGTCATCTTCTGTCAAATCTGTTTCAGGCTCAGGTTCCTCTATTTCATCAATAGGCGGAATTTCCTGTTTCTCCTGGGAAAATAAAAGCTCATCGACATCTTTTGCTACTTTATCAACAGGGTTTTCTTCCTCAACGATTTCAGGTTCTGTTATAATCGGCAGGCTGTCATCATTGTATTCAAGAACAGGCATATCCATAGGTTCTTCAATAATAGGATTCATCAAAAGATCATCTTCATGAACCTCTTCTGCCAGTGGTTCTAAAGCTGAAATGTTTTCTACTTGAGGTTCCGGAACCCCTAGAACTTCAGGAAATCCTTCTTCCTCCTCATCCTCTTCTACAATTTCATTTTGAGGCGTTGCTTCAATTATTTGTTCTGCTACAGGCGCAGGGTCCGGTGTTTCTGGTTGAATAACATCAAGTTCAGGCTCTGCTATTAACGGCTCCTCCTGTATTGATAGTTCAGGAAGTTCTGCTTTTTCCTGTTCAATTTCAGCATCTATAATATTGCTTATTTGTTCCGGAGCTACCTGAATTTCATCCTGAACAGCTTTTTCTTTTTCTTCTTCATAAGAAGAATAATCTTCAGTTTCAACGGAAGTATCCTGTTCAGGCTGTTCTTCCTGCTGAACAGGTGCGGTATCTTCGATTAAAGTTTCGTATGAATATGAATTAGATTCATCTGAAAAATCATCAGGTTTTTCGTCTTCTTTGTTCTCATCCTCTGCTGTAACAGCTGCTTCCTGAGTTTCATCCTGATTTGAAGCTGATTCTGCCATAACGCTATCCTCTTCAGTTTCAGGCTCAATTGCTGCAAGTTCAACTATTAATGGAATATTTTGTGTAGATTTTCCGTAAATTACAAATTCGTCCGGATTAAGTTTGTTTAAGAATGTATTATATGCTGCAAAATCATGCTGCAATGTTTGAGGTGCAAATAAAATCAGGTTATTTGCACGCTCTTTGAGCTCGTATAAGTATTTAAAATTATGGCTGCAAATGATAGTTGTATATGCTTTATCTTTAGAAATCATGTGTCTGATTAGCTTTTTGTCAGCGTTGTCATTTGTAAACTGGGTGAAAGTATATACAAATAAGTCCAATTCATCTATCACATCATAGACATAAGAAATAACTTCATTCTGTAATTTTTCGTCAATTGTTGAAATGTCAAGAATATTAGATGAATTTGCCCTGATTACAGCTCTTAGGCGCTGTATATCTTTTGCATCCTGAGCAAATACATTTTGCTCTTTATATTTAAGTAATTTATTTTTTAAAAGTATAAGCTCGGTAATACCTGTTGTACGGTATTGCTGGTCAACAACGTTTATAAACGTATCGAAAGGTATAAATTTATCGAGCACTGTTTTGGAATATTCCTGAACCTCAAGAAATATATCCTGAATAACTGCTTTACTGCCAGCATCAACATCTTCCAAATCATGTTCATAGATATAATTAATAGTATCATAATTAAGCGGAAGTTTGAAATCTGTGCCGAATATAAGCTTTTCACCAGGATAGCTTCCGTCAATATCAAATATTAATGACTTATCGTTATTGTTTTCAAGCTGGAGAACAAAATTACTAATAAGAGTATTGGTATTTTCCTGATTTTCAGAGCAGACGAGAAGGTTTTTTTCAAGAATTGAGCTGTCAACTTTTAAAACAAGCTCCTGCTGTGCAAGTTCGCCTATTTCTATAGGTATATTAACCGGTAAAATATCTAGAAGTTCGTCTGAAGAGAGTTTTGTTATTGATGCGTCTAAAGAAGGAATTGTTCCGTCATAGTTTTTAACTATGCCTTCTTCGTTAAAAGTAAATAAAAGTTTTACGATTGCGTAATTCATTCCATTGTCGGCTTTTAGGCTCAAGACCTGTGCGACGTACGGTGTCTGCTCATCTTCTATTATAACAAAACCACCCAAAATAAGATTGTCCGCAGTTGTATATGAAATCTTTACCAAGTTGTTTTTTATCTCTAATACTTTCATTAATACTTCCTTCTTCTACCGTAACAATTTTACCATGAACATGCTTTATTTATGTCAAATCGTTAACTAACTGAAACATTATCTTCAAGTTTGTTATATATCTCTATTGTTAGCAGGCAGATCTTCAAGTCGCGTTTCACAAGGCTTTTAATGGTTTCTTTGTAGCATTTTAACAAAGCTTTGTTTAACCCGTTTTCTTCGTCCAAATAGCTTCGGATTACTGCTGAGTATTCTTTATCTCTTGTATTTGGCTCAATCTTGTCTGCCAGAAAAATTATCTTTTCAAAATCTGTCATCTCCAGCTGTCCTAGTGTGTGCCATCTTATTGCAGACAGAATTTCTTTATCTTCAACTCCGAAGTATTTTTCTGCATAGTGGGCGCTTACAGGAGCATGAAGAGTTTTGTAATTCAGCATTTCGGCTTCTTCAACCTGAAGATTTTCCTTTATAATTTCCAGAAGTTTTTCGTTTGGAAAGCATTTTGCACAATCATGCAGCAATCCTGCTATATAAGCTTTTTCCTCATCAAGCCCGAACTTTGCGGCAAGTCCTTTTGCGCATTCCGCTGTCCCCAGTGAATGGCTGTATCTTTCACTGTTAAGGTTTTCTTTCAACCAGTTTTTTATTTCTGTTTCGTTAATCTTTGTATAATTCATTTTCCTTTATGTATTCCTCTACCTTTTCCGGAACCAGACCGGTAACAGATCTGCCCTCTTTTATTCTCTCTCTTATTTCGGTTGAAGATATGTCATTAAACTCCATTGGCATAAATTCAAAGCTGTAACCCTTTTCTTTTAAATTTCTAAATTCTTCAGGGTTAAAATTATTTTCTCTGATAAAAACTATAAAATCAACCAGTTTTTTCAGCTCATCAGCTTTGTACCAGCTTTCTATACGTTTAAAAGCATCGGTTCCTATAATAAATTTTATTTTACCTTCAACGCTAAAAGTGTTATATAGCTCACAAATTGTCGTATAAGTATAAGATGTGTCACAGCGCTTAAACTCTATATCAGAAACAATAAAATGCGAATTTCCTTCGACTGCAAGCTTTACCATATTAAGTCTGTGAATTGAATAGCTCTCTTTATAATCTTTGTGAGGCGGGCGGAATGCCGGAATAAAAATTACTTTGTCGTAATGGAGCTTTTCAATAATATATTTAGCAGCACCCAAATGTGCATTATGTATGGGATTGAACGTTCCCTGAAAAACGCATAATTTCATATTCTGATTTTAGCATATAACTTACAGTTATGTAAAGTAATGTAACGATTTTTGATAGTTAAATCTAAAGTTTTTTGTAAAAATTCCGTAGACCTATATGTAATATAAGGAAAAAACAAACATGGGAATGGCAGCAGGACAGGCAAGATTGTTATCAATAACTGCGCGAATTAACCATAATGAGTTAAGAGCGCAGCAGATAACTAATGCAAAATTACGCTTGTCAGACAGCACCCAGGAGGCAAGCGACGAATATATAAAAGCCTTAAATGATACAGAATTGAAATTCATAAGCTATGACGCATCCGGCAATAAGACAACAAGTGCCCTAACCGGCAACAGCTTGTCCTATTATGGTGAATTGAAAAACCAGTACGGGTTGATAAATGCAGCTGGTCAGATAATGGTAAGTGAACTTGACGGCTACAACTTCGAAACAAGCGACACATTGGAAGAATTTTTGGATAAATACGGATTGCTTGGACCGGAAGATCAGGGTAAGATTGTTCAGGTTAAAAACCCGGCTTATGATACAATAATGGGCGGTTATTACGATGAGTATGAAAGATGGAAGGCACAAGAACCTGATCCTGATGATAGAGATAAGTTTTGGAATTTGGAAACCTCTTATGTTCAAAACTCAGAATTGTATGACAAGTTTGTAAGCGGTACTGATTCCGGCTGCTGGTCTTCTGTAATGAATGATTCAAGCGCCTTGTACCATTTGGGAGATGTATTAAGCCACTTACTAGATCTAGGTACTTATACAACTTCTGATGGTCAGCATACATTTGAGATAAAAGAAGATTTAAGTAATGCAAACCCGTTTTATCATTGGTGGACAACCGGCGGCAGCGGCGGTGTTAACGGAAACGCAGCAACCATGGCAGAAATACGTGAACAGTTGCAAGGTATGCACTGCTGCGGAAAAGAGGATACAGAGTACCACGAAAATTGTGACGGGTCAGAAACTATTACTCAGAAAATTGTTGATTTACTCTGGGATTCTCAGGAATTATATCAGAGTGCCGGTAGTTTAGGACCTGGTGATCCTCGTTATGATGAAATTTTAAACAGAGCAAAACACCTTGTATTTTATGATTTGAAGTATGCCCTTAATGAAGAGGTTCAAGAATGGGTATTTGATGATGAAAAATATCAGGAGGAATATGAAAAATGGCTGGCTGAAGAACCTGAAAAGCCAGAAGTAGAAATGTATATAGACAAAGTAATCCGCCAGTTGACCGATAATGATAAAGGTCAGTGGTACATAAACCTCTGGCATCGTATGAACGGCGAAAGCGACTTCAAATCAGGCTATATGAATGATGAAAACTATACCGAAGATATGGGCTGGATTTCCGATTCAAAAACAAACGAAAACTATGTAATATTGGAAGATGGTCTGATGAATAGCCCTGAATGGCTTGAATTTGCTCTTAAGAACGGAATTATAACAATAGAACAGGTACAATTCTCAAATCCGACAGAAGAAGGAATGGGTCTTGCCGATGTAACGTGGACATCAATTGAATACACCTCAATAAC
>CDZN01004290.1_pt1 | contig 42495 bp, 40 predicted proteins | sample 557701 | NCBI WGS metagenome assembly CDZN01 (sample SAMEA3182089, study PRJEB8094) | gut metagenome | biome: human; feature: gut; material: Stool; isolation source: human stools | place: Canada | collected 2013-02-04 | reverse complement strand
GGTCTGTACGGAGTTGCAGTTCTGTCTGACAAAGCCTTCGTTCAGACATTGGTTAGAGGTATCGATATAAAAGTCGTCGTTGGACGAACCGGTGCCGGAAGACGAGGAATCGTAACCGGCGGCGCCGCCGCAGTCGCCGACCCCGAGGAAACAGACGCCGGCAGTCTTATAAGAACGCGACATGTCGGCAAAGGAAGATGCAGGCTTCGGAACAGGTGTGTTTGTGTGTGTGTATTTAAGCGTGAAGTCATTGTCAGAGAGTATCATAGTCGAATTCAGAGCCGCAGCAGGCGACACAAAAACAGAAGCCAGCAGAGCGGACAAATATAAACAACGAGAACAAGACATGGTACACCTCCGATAATAACTGAAACCAAAGCCTGCAAGAGGCAGGTGCACCAAAAGCAACGGATAGATATCCCGAAACGAGACAGAATCACCTTTTATGCACCACAGTTACAATATAACGCGGCGCGAGGGAAAAGTCAACTATTATTGAATCTGCCTTTATTTTTGGCAAAAAAAAGAGAGCCAAAGGCTCTCTTTCTGCATACACACACTTTCCCCGGCTTAATGGGCAATATTTTTCAGGCAGAAAAACCATGTTTCGCAGTTACTGCCCTTTTCTTCGGCACGTTTTTTCAGCTCCTCCATCGTCATTGGCGCGGCCACCACCACCTCGTCGCCGGGATTCCAGTTCGCCGGCGTCGAAACGCGTTTCTCGTCCGTTGTCTGCATCGCAATCAGAATACGCTTAATCTCATCCAGATTTCGCCCGTTAGACATCGGATACATGATAGATGCGCGGATTTTTCCCTCCGGATCGATAAAGAAAACCGAGCGAACGGTTTTGGTATTGCTGGAGTGCGGCTGAATCATGCCGTACTTTTTGGCAACTTCCATACTCAAATCCGCAATAATCGGAAACGTTATCTTAAAGTCCTTATGTCCCTTAAACTCGATATTATCTTCAATTTCCTTCAGCCAGGCCAAATGCGAACTGACTGAATCGACCGAAACGCCGAGCAGTTCGGTGTCAAGTTTTTTGAACTCGTCGGCATAAGTCGAAAACATTGCAATCTCCGAAGTGCAGACCGGCGTAAAATCGGCCGGATGCGAAAACAGAATTACCCATTTCCCTTTGTAGTCTTCGGGAAACTTTACCGGTCCCATCGTCGTTTCCGCCTTAAAAGCCGGCGCGTCATCGCCAATCAGCGGCATGGGATTATAAAGCGCCGCCTGCGGTATCGTCTCCGCGTCGTCGCCGCAGGTGCAAACCGTTTCCTTGTCAGACATTTTCTTCTCCCTTTAATTTACCTAATTTTAATTTACATAAAATATATTACTTAAGATAAGGGTTTCAACGGACGGCCGTTTTTTACAATTTAAAAATCATAAGGATAACCAAATGACACTCGATTGGCTGATGGGAATAGCCGGCTTTCTGCTGATTGTCAGTATTTTTGCCAACCGTATCTCCGACCGTTTCGGCATTCCGGGACTATTGCTGTTTTTGGGCATCGGCATGCTGGCCGGTACCGACGGCGTCGGCAAAATCCAGTTTTCCAACGCCCGCCTCAGCAACTACATCGGCACCGTCGCCCTGACTTTCATTCTTTTTTCCGGCGGACTGGAAACCAAATGGAACGAAGTAAAACCCGTTGTCGTGCGCGGTTCCGTACTGTCCACGGCCGGCGTGTTCCTGACCGCCTTTTTCCTGTTTGTCTGCGCCTATTATCTTATCGGCCTCTCCTTTGAAGTTGCACTGCTCCTGAGCGTTATTGTTTCTTCCACCGACGCACCGGCGGTTTTCGCCATCATGCGCACCAGCGGCATGCATCTCAAAACCGGGCTCAAACCTATTCTCGAATTCGAATCCGGCAGCAACGACCCGATGGCCGTTTTGCTTTCCATGGGCGCCATAACCATTTTAACCGCCGATTCATATTCCGCCGCCGCCATGCTCTCTGACTTTGTGCTGCAAATGGCCATCGGTCTCGGACTCGGCCTGGCCGTCGGTTTCGGCGTCGGCCGTTTTCTGCAGAAATGGTGTCTGGTCTATCAGGGGCTCTATCCCGTTTTCGGGGTCGGCGTTGTTCTGGTTACATTCAGCCTGACTCAGCTGCTGCACGGCAACGGCTTTCTGGCCGTTTACCTCTGCGGTATCGTTCTCGGCAACACGCCGTTCATGTATCGCCGCCATTTGATTCGTTTTCAGGATTCGCTGGCTTGGATTATGCAAATCGGCATGTTCCTCATACTCGGACTGCTCGTCAATCCTCACGAATTCAACGGCATCATGCTGGTCAGCTTTGCCTGCTCGCTGGCACTGATGTTTGTCGCCCGCCCTGCCGCCGTCTTCATTTGTCTGTTCAAAAGCGGTTATACGCTCAACGAAAAACTTTTCATCAGCTGGGCCGGACTGAAAGGCGCCGTACCGATTATTCTGGCCACCTACCCGCTGATGGAAAGATTCCCCAATTCGCAGTTTTTGTTCAACCTCATCTTCTTCCTGGTCATCATCTCTGTTTTGTTTCAAGGCAAAACGCTGGCACCGCTGGCCCGCCGCTTAAAACTCGAAGACAGGAACTAAAGCTTGATTTTTCGAAAAAATTCGGCTATAGTACAGGCATTCCACATCAACAATTCCGGGGATAGAAAATGGTAAAAAACTTTTACATTTTTCGTCACGGACAGAGTTCGTATAATCTGGAAGGCCGCATTCAGGGGCATACCAACAATTCTGTTCTGACTAACCAGGGTATTGACGAGGCGCACAACGCCGCCAGTCTTCTACAGGACAAAAAAATCGAAATCGTCGTTTCTTCGCCGCTCCGCCGGGCTAAACAAACCGGCTCTATCGTTTCCAAAATGATTAAGGTTCCGCTTCAGTATGACGACCGTTTTACCGAAGTCAACGTCGGCATCGCCGAAGGCCTGCACTATACCAAAGCGCAGCAGAAGTTCGGCGACTTGTACCGCCAGTGGCGCAGCGCCGACCCGAAATACATCGACATTCATTTTGAAAACGGCGAAAGCAAACGCGACGTCCAAAAGCGGATTTTTAAGGCTTTGAACGAATATGCACAGAATCCGGACTATCAGAATATCGCCGTTTCCGGCCACGGCATTACGCTGTCGCAGACGCTGATGGCACTGAACGTCGAACAGCCGGACATTCCCAACGGCGCGATTATTCATTTGCAATATGACAACGACAACAACCGTTGGAAATTCGTCGGCTTTCTCAATTAATAAAAAATCCCCGGCTCCGGCCGGGGATTTTTTATTACTGCAATTCAAAAAAGCTCTTGTCAACGCCGCACAACGGGCAAACCCAGTCGTCGGGCAAATCTTCAAACGGAATTTCGCCGTCGTAAACATAACCGCACACGGTACAAACCCAGTGTTTGCCCTCGTTTTTATCTTCAGCCATTTTTTTCTCCTTTTGCTGTTTGACTTCGTTAAAACTCTTTATAACCTCATCTTTGAAATAGCTGCGATAGTCCATATACGTCAGCGGCTCGCAGCTTTTGCCGTTTGCACAGTCCTGAACCTCGGCAATAAACAGCGTGTTGCTGTCATATTTGATGCTCTGCAGAACTTTACACCTGACTGTCGCAATATTGTCGTTCAGATAAGGCACGCCGTCTCTGATACAATAATCGACATTTTCCCATTTATCAATACTCCGGCTCGACTGAAAGCCGAAATTTGCAATTACCAACGGATCGACGTCCTTGCAGAGAACCGACAGCCCGAAAACACCGGTTCGCTCAATACATTCTTTGGTGTAGCTCTGATTGTTGCAGGACAAGGCGATAACCACCGGTTTGTTGGCAACCTGCATAACGGCGTCAACCACGGACCCGACCGGCCGCCCGCTGTCCTCCGCGCCGAGAATATACAGCCCGTGCGTCAGCTTATATAAGGCGTCAAGTTCCATTTTCTCTCCTTTTTAATAATGCGGCGGCGGCGTTTCTTCGCTTAACGGCTTGACCGTTTCTTCATTCATATGTGCCAGCAGATACTGGCTTTGCTTTTGCAGCAGGTCAATAATTTTTCCCTGTTCGATAACCACCTGGTTCAAATCGTCAAGCATCCGCTCCTGATTGGCCAGAGCCATTTCAATATTCATCAGCCGCTCTTCGAATTCCTGATTGCCGCTCATTGCTCCTCCCTTTTCAATACTAAAGATATAACACAGCCGCCGCTAAATACAACCGCCAACTTGCCTGTCGGGAATAAATAAAAAGAAAACGGCCGGAAGAAAAGGCTTAGAGACGCCCGCCGTCCATCAGATTGGCCTGCTCGGCCGCTTTGCCGCTGTTATAGCGTCTGAGTTCAAAATACATCTGTTTCGCCAGCTCGGGCACGTCCAAACTGCCGTCCAGCTGAAAAACCGGCGACTTGATTTTCTTCAGGACGTTGTCGCCAAACATCATCTCGTCAAACCGGCGCTTAGCGCGAATATCATCCAAACGCTCGCCGCGGTTAATCATTCGCTGAATGACCACCCGTGACGGCGCCGAAATCATCATTACCCTTATATTTTGCGGCGAAACGCTCTTTTCAAGCTGCAAAATGCCGTCCGTGTCAAGGGTTACGAAAACCCTGCCCTGATGCTCCGCCAGCGATTTTTTGTTTATCCCGTACAGATTATAGCCGATTCTGGAACTGACCAGCATCGTCGGATCGCCGATAAACTCGTCCAGCGTCACAAACCTGTAGTCCTTTCCGTCGGTCTCGTCGCCGCGCGGCGCCCGGGTTGTCAGTTTCAGAATTTTGTTTTCGCCGTTCTCAACCAGATAATCGATCAGCGACGATTTGCCGACGGCCTCCTTACCGGTCAAGACAACTATTTCTTTGTCATCAGTCATGCGGGAAATTCCTTTTGCTGATATTTTAACACAAAATATCCAAAATTCAACAAGATATTCAGAAACGCCGCCGCTTAATTTATTAATGGCTTATTTAGCGTTTTTTTATCAGTACTTCAAAGCCAAACCGGTAATTACGGCATAGCCTTTATTGTTATCGTCCGACCGTCGGTCGTTGCCCTTCGAGTTTATATAACCGTTAGTCAAAAACAGCTCAAAATATTTGTTCAGCGCGTAACGGTTGGTTTGCACAAACAGGTCGTCGCGATTGCGGGTATTGTCGGCCTCCGCATGCAGATATGCCAGATTTGTCTTAAACCGGCCGAAATCATACCCAACGCTGAAATCCCAGGCCTGCCCTTCGCGGTAATTGTCAAAATAGGCCGGCAGATACGCATTAACCGCCTTGGTAGAAATTGGATTTTTATCTCCTTTGACATAAGCATTTTTATAAGAAACGGAAACGTTAAACTTGCCGGCAACCCAGCGCGCACCGAAAGCCCACTCGTTGTCGGTCCGGTTAAACAAACCATAAGCCGCCGACGTATACAAATCGCCGCTTCCGAGTTTCCAGCGGCTCTGCATTGCGGCAGTATAACCGTCTTCCGTCTTTTCATAACGGGCGTATCGGCTGACCATACCACGTCGGTTCGCATTGTCCGGCGCATAGCTGAAACCGAATTTGGTATTGCCGATCAGCGGCGTAAAATAACTGAATTTAAATGCTCGTCCGTCATCCATAATATAAGTCGACTTCGGCGTCGCAAAACGGACTTTTTTCAAACGGTTGCTCCAATTAACGCCGCTCAGCCAATAAGTCAGATTACTGTCCTTAATGCCAATCCAGCTGATTTCCTGAGCGCCCTGATGCAAAAGATAAGCCGCGTTATAGGTATAACCGATTGTCAGCTTTCCGTAATCGTCCTTCTCCGCCAGCAGATACGGATAAAAGCGCCAGTCTCCCTGCGGATAAGAAGCGTCATGCTGCCTGATAACCACCGTATAGTTGGCGGCCGCTCCGGTCCGAATTCCGGACGGCTGTTCATAAAGAGCCTCAAATCTTCCGTCGGCGCGAAAAACCGTCCGGTTCGGAGAATTACGAATGTTATGCCTGTCTCTGTCCTCCGTAATGCCGTAATACAGTCCGGCCGTTCCAGATTGGGAAAACTCCCACCCTTCGGCCATTGCAGTCCCCGACATGCCTATTGTCAGAGTCAAAAACAAAACAAATTTTCTCACTTTGTCCTCCCCTGACTGGCTATCAAACATATACGATAGATTATATCATACTTAACCAGCGATTATAATTTTCCGGCCTTCGGCCTTTTCGCGTTTCCGCCGGAATACCGTACCTTTTTATCCGTAATGTCCTAAATTATTCTTAACTTACGGAATTTCCCCGTCAAAACCTATTTTATCCAAAAGGAAACCTTCTGAATGATTTGCTCCATAAGTTCGTTTACATCAACCTTCTGCGGCTCAAAACCCAAAAACACCCTAACCCTGATTTTCGTCGGTATCTGCGCCAAAGAAACAGTCTTTAGTACGGCAGCCCAAAGCAATACTTCAAAGGAATCATGCGCTTCAAACTCATAAACAGCCCCGGAATTGCCCGAATATTCCAAAAGCATGACGTTATTCACGTAATCCGTTTCAATCAAAAGACCCAAATAACCCAAAATGGACACATTCCTGCAAATTACTTCCGGAGGCTGATTAAACAACTGCAAAACATATTTTAAAGCTACAGTCAAAGCCAAATACGGTTTATAGGCTTCTCTTGCCCGCTCCAAATCATCAACCTTAAAAACTACCAAATCCGGCTTATCAGCAGCTTCAAACGAAGAAACAAACAAAGCTACCGAAAACTTATTGATAGAAAAATCAGCATTGCTTACCTTAACGACAACGGTCTTTTCCGACGAATGCTCTTTTATCAGCTTATCCGCCTGTTTTTTATAATCCGCCCATGTGTGAGCCGGATTGTCAATCGTTATAACAGAAAAGCTTTCGCCGCAAAAAGTATTGTCCCTGTGCATATCAAAAGCAATGTCAATCATCTTCGTTTCTTTCAAAAATCCCTTTCGTTGTCGCCCCAAAAGATAAGCATTTTGTTAAATAAATGCCTAACTTTTTAAATACTTTTGACATCATTTTCCGCCCAAATAAATCGCACCCTCAGGAAATATTATATTTTGACAAAAAATAACCTCCAGCCATATTTGACAATATATCCAAAATATTGTATATTATAATTGTTAAAAGAATATTATTAACTATTAAAGATTAGAAATATGAAAACAATTGTAATTAAAAGCCAGTTTGGCCACGAAATTATGGCCGTTAATTTTGCCAAGGCGTTCAACCTCGACGTTGTTATCGCCCCAAACAAAGATGAGAAAAAAGCCTATGACGAAGAGTCCGACAAAATCTTCCGCAATATGTCTTTTTTCTATGACCGCATGTCTGTCGTTCCTTTCGAGGAAAAAGACAATCTTTCGTCTTGGGACATCATCGCCGAACTGAAAGCCGGCAAATTGGACAATTCGTTATGGGAAAAGTTTGCTGCCAGCAGATTGATCCCGACGAATACGAACGGCCTGCCGACTTATCCGGGAATGAGCAACAGACTTAACACGTTGTTTATTCCGCAGAAATTGATTTCTGACGGTGAGTGCGGAATAACGGCCGAACAACAGAGCCTGCCTCTTGCCGTTTTTGAGTTTCTCAAAAACAAAAAAAGTCTGGTTCTGGGACAGCACTTTAACAAGGTAAACGACATTGAGGCCGTTCGGACTCTTGCCCGTGATTTCGACCTCTATGTTCCCGGTCTGACCGAAAATCCGGAAGTCCTGGGCATCCGCGGCATTCAGCACAAGGCGTACTATAACATGTATGCCCGTCTGAACGCTTCCATCGGAATAGCCGGAACCCACACATGGATATTACTGACCATGTTTCCGGAAGTTCCGCAGGTTATTTTATACAACAACCACGGAACCGAACGCTGGGAAACCATCGAAAAAGCCTACCGGAGCAAAGGATACAACATCCGCTGCATCGGCTTTGACGAAAAGACCGACCTTACGCTGTTGGCTCGGGAAATTGAAGAGACGTCAAAAAAGCTCTACTAAGTATTATTAATTAAAAAAACAAACGTTATGAAAACTATTATTAAATTTTTCTCGGGACTTTTTAACAAAAATTTTTCACATGGTGAAAAGTCCGCCGGGAGATCAAACGAAACCGTTCAGGAAAAAAACAGAGAAGATAGATGGAAGGCTCAAACCGACCCGGTCATAAAAAAGCTCAATTCAAGAATCAGAGCTAATGACTATGAAGGCGTTTTCCAAATGCTTGAAAACGGAGCCAACCCGAATCTTCCGTTGTACGATATATTTACAGACAGTATCGACAACGGTCTGGACTATGTAAGATATGAAGCAACTTACCATGTTCTGGACTATGTTTCGGACAAGGCCATGATAAAACTCCTACGCTCATACGGAGCCAAAACTTCACGGGAGATGGCTGAAGATGAATGGAAAAAAAGAGAGCAGGAGCGAAAACGCAAAGAACAGGAACACGAAACGCGTTCCAATGTTCTGGTTGACTCCCTGCTGAACAAAAGACAGTTGCCGGTCTGCGGTTAACTGCCCAAACAAAAGAAGAGTTGCCTTCCGGCAGCTCTTCTTGATTTTTAAACTAAAAAACCGCCCAACGGGCGGTTTTTCTCATTTGGTCGGAAACATCCTGCAATCCACAACTTAATTCTGTAACTTTATAAGTTCAGTATGCAAATGTTCCATATTGTCAAAAACCTTATCAGCGCCAACTAAAAGACACTTGTGTTTATATTCTGGATTATTGTTTGCCTTTGCTCCACAGAATGCAAAAACTTTCATTCCGGCATTTTTGCCGCCTCTGATACCCTCCAAAGAATCTTCAATAATTATACAGTCTGATGCAGAAACTTGCATTTTTTCAGCCGCAAGTAAAAATATATCTGGATTAGGTTTGCCTTTTTCAACCATATCTGCTGTAAAACAATTGTTTTTTGAAAAATATTTATCAATTCCGACAGTGTGATTTTTTGTATCATTTTGATATTGATTTCCACCGGTTGCAATACACTGCTTAAAACGACTGTCTGCAAAGATTTTATCTACACCATTTGTCAACACTAACAAATTTTTCATACCGAAATCATGCAATTCATTGAGTTTTTTCTTAAACGCATCATCAATTTTGAGTCCTGAAAAATGACTTTCCAGTCTTTTGGCTTTATCTTTTTCCGAAATACCGATGAGCAATTCTCTTTTTTCTTGTTCCGAGATTTCAATATCTTTTTCACTTTTCAGGAGTTTGCGCCAATTTTCCGCCCAAATATCATCGCTGTCACAAATTACCCCGTCAAAATCCCATATTATCAGCATGTAATTCTCCCTTTGCATATTAAAATACTTTATTTGCCTGTAAAAGGTTTGTCCCAGAAATGGTTTCCAACCACAAGAAAGAACTCCAACTGGCAATATATAAAAAACAAAGAAACTTATGAAATTCTGTTTACGTAACGATTTCCATCCTTTTCACAAGAAAAAAACCGCCCAACGGGCGGTTTTTCTCATTTGGTCGGAGTGACTGGACTCGAACCAGCGACCTCTACGTCCCGAACGTAGCGTTCTACCAGGCTGAACTACACTCCGATAACGAAGCCTATATTTACCATAAAAAATAAAATAAACAAGACTTTTTTTTGAAAAAATAACTTCCCCGGGCAAAAAAACTAAAAAACTAAAATAATGACGGTTTTATAATATGTTAATCATTAAGAATTAAGATAAACAATAAACTGACGGAGAATCTGATGACACTCAAAGCGGCAATTTTCGACTGGGACGGAACCATAACCGATTCCAACAACATAAAGACCGAAGCTTTCGTCGAGCTTTTCCAAAACGCCTGTCCGCAAGCGGCCGGGTACATCCGCGAATATCAGCAAAACCGCGGCGGCATCTCCCGTTTTGAAAAATTCCGCCACTACATTCGCCATTTTTTTCACCGCGAAGCCTCTGCTGCCGAACTGGAAGATTTCGGCCGCCGCTACGCGGTCCTCTGCCGGCAAAAGCTCCTGAATGCTCCTTTTATCCCCGGTGCCGTAGAAACGCTGCGCAAACTGTCCTGTGCAAAAATTCCCGTTTTCATCGTTACCGGCTCGCCGGCAGCCGAAATCAGAGAACTCGCCGGCACCCGCAACCTGCTGCCGCTGATTCATCATATATATGGCTCGCCGCCAACCAAAGACGTTCTGCTGGCCGCACTGCTGGCCGAAAACCGCCTCGTTCCCGAAGAAACGGTATTTTTTGGCGATGCTCCGGCAGACTGCGAAGCCGCCCGAATCAACCAAATCCCTTTTATTGGCATTTGCCCCGACGGAAAAACATCCCCTTTTCCACCGCATACGACCGTCGTCTCAGCCATTGATCTTGACATTTGACTTTACGAATCGCCATCGACTCGCCAAAAAAATTTTTCCGGATAAAAATACCGGAAAAAAACAAAAAATTTTACATCCAAATACTTTAATTTGCATAAAAAAATACTTATTTATAGCCATAAGGTTAAAATTTTATTAACAAAAAATTGACAAATTAGAAAAATTAGGTATATTTAAGACAAAATTAGCAAAAAACCTTTTATGTTAACCAATTTACAGAGAGAAACATTATGAAAAAAGCTCTATTTGTAATTGCCGCTCTTTTAACCGCCGCCTGCTCGTCCAGCCGCGAACAGGAACCGACCGTTGTCTATCGCGGCTATGATGATGCCGGCTGCAACTACTACAACGGCGTTTGCCACCGCGCGGCAAAAAAATATATTGTTGAAACCGCCGACGGCGAAGTCCGGAACGTAAACTACCGCCCGACAACAACTGTTGTTAAAACCGGCGAATACAAACACTGTTCCGATACCATCTTCGGAGATCCGGTACCGGCTCCCAAATATGTTGCCAGCGGCCCGAAAGTCGTTGCCGAACAGCCGCAGCCCGTACAGGTACGCCGCATTCAGTACGTCCGTCAGATTCCGGCCGTCCAGTACGTTCAGCAGCCTTCCGTCCAATACGTTCAGCCTGTTGCCGCACAGCCTGCCGTCGTTCAGCAGCCCTGCAACGGTTGCCAGCCGACCGTTACGCAGACGCGCGAACCGGTAGAAGTTCTGTACAAAAAGACGACAACCAAAACCGTTTATGAGCCCAAAACCACCCAGGAAGTAAGCTACGAAAAAGAACCTTATACCGGTCAGCTGCCCTGCACCGACTGCACGGTTCCCGCTCCGGCACCGGCTCCGGTTGTTCAGGCTCCGACCCTCACGGTTCCGGCTTCTACGGTCGTTACGGTTCCGGCACCGATGCCCGAAGCTCAGATGGTTTCCGAAATTACCATGGATCCCGCCGAAATCAAATAACGGTCAAATATCCTTAAATTTAGTAAAACAGAAAAAGCACTTCCGCAGGGAAGTGCTTTTTTTATCCGCGTTTTTCCAACTATTCCACCGGCACATAGTTAATTGCCGATTCTTCATCAGTCGCTTCCAGCTTGAAAATTACCGGACGCAAACCGTCGTTGCAGCTGCAGATTGCCACGCCGGGCTTTTTAATCCAGTCGCCATAATAAAAAACTTCTTTCCCCGCGCCATGCGCCAAAGCAAAGACATACTGGTAAATAGCCTTCCAGGCCTCGTCGCAAAAACCTTCCGGTTTCGCATAATCGGCATAAAACACCTGCCCCTCCCGCAACATCGGACAGGCGCCGAGGCCTTCCGCGCCGTACTCGGCGGCAAGTTCCTTGTCAAAATGCTTTTTAAGCACCGTAATCTTAACCTTTTTCATTTTTGTCTCCCTGCAAGAATTTTTTCACCCTGTCCAATACAGCAACCGCATCACATCGTCCCAATTCATACATTTCCCTGACGATTTCCGGATTCGGCTCCATCTTGCCTATCTTTACCAAACGGCTCGGCCGGATAACCAAAACCCGCCCGGCGGCACGCATTTGCTCAATCTCGTCAAGCTCGCGGTTATACATCAGATGCCGTTGTTTTATCGCTTTGACAAACTTCGGATACTTTCCGTAAAACATTTTTGCCAGCCATCCGGTGCGCGCCGGCTTCTTGCGATAACCTTCCGGCCGCGTCTGAACCACGATATTGCGCTCAAAACCGAGCTTAAAGGCCGCAGTCAGCGGAATACTGTCAGTAATGCCGCCATCCAGCAGTTTCATGCCGCCCGCCTCGACAATCTGCGATACAAAAGGCATTGATGCCGAAGCCCGCAGAAAGTCAATGTCTTTAAACATATCACGGCAAAGGACGTATTCCGGACTGCCGGTCTCGACATTAGAACAAACTGCATAAAATTTCGTTTTTGAGCACATAAAAGTTTCATTGTCAAAAGGATCAAGCTTTTCCGGAAGTTCATGATAACAAAACTGCGTATCGACCATATTCCCGCTCAAAAGCAATGACCGGAAACTCATAAAGCGGTAATCGCCGCCATACTTGAGATTGTACCGGATGCTCCGGCCCGCCTGCCGCGCGACATACGAACAACCGTGAATAGCCCCGGCCGAAACGCCCAGAACGCCGTCGGTCATAATCCCGTTTTCCAGCAAAACATCCAAAACCCCGGCTGTATAAATACCGCGTTTGGCACCGCCTTCCAAAACCAGCGCCGTTTTCATTTTTCACCTTCCCTTGGCAGAAAACCGTTTCCCCGCTCTTCCCAAAACTGCCGATCCTGCTCGGCAATTTCGCGCAGCACCCGGCACGGATTTCCCGCCGCCACAACATTTGCCGGAATGTCTTTGTTCACTATGCTTCCGGCACCGATAACCGTATTGTCGCCGATAGTCACGCCGGGCAGCACCGTTACGCCGGCACCGAACCATACATTGTTTCCAACCCTGATTTCACGGGCAAATTCAAGCCCCGCCGCCCGCTGTCCGGCATCCAGCGGATGACCGGCCGTCGCAAAACAGCAGTTCGGCGCAATGTAAACATGCTCCCCAAACGTGATCTTTGCACCGTCCAACATAACGCAGTTATGATTGGCAAAAAAATCGTCGCTGCAAAATATATTATAACCGTAATCGCAGTAAAACGGCGCAAGAACCGAAAAAGCCCTGCCGATACGACCAAACAGCCTTTCGGCAATTTTTCTTTTGCCTTCTTCGTCGGAAGGTCTGAGACTGTTATAGGCAAAGCACATATCCTTGCACGCGGCGCGTTCTTTAATCAAATCAGGATTATGATTTGCATCATACAACAACCCCCGAGCCATCTTTTCCCGTTCGTCCATCGCCCCTCTCTTCCTTTCTAAAACAACATGCCAAACCGGTAAACGGCAAAAGCCGTCAGCCAGGCCACAATACATTGCAACGCAACAATGAAAACCGCATAGGCGCCGCCCAATTCCTTTTTGACCGTGGCAATCGCCGCCACACAGGGCGTATACAACAGCGAAAAGACCAGAAAAGCGAACGCGCTCAGCGGCGTCAGCAGCGTCGGCAGCAGTTCAATACGCCCGCCGAGCAAAACGCTGATTGTGCTGACTACGCTCTCCTTGGCGGCAAAACCGGTCAGAAAAGCCGTTGACAACCGCCAGTCGCTGATGCCCAGCGGTTCAAACAGCGGCACCAGCAGACTGCCGATGCCGCACAGAATGCTGTCTGCGGAATCCGCGGCTACGTTCAGCCGGCTGTCAAAAGTTTGCAAAAACCAGATGATGACAGTCGCAACGAAAATTATCGTAAAAGCCTTGGTAATAAAATATTTGGCTTTGTAATAGATCAGCCGCCAGACGTTTTTCAGCCCCGGCAGACGATAGTTGGGAAGCTCCATGACAAAAGGCACGGCCTCGCCTCTGAACGCCGTCAGTTTCAGCAGAAAGGCCAAAACCAGCCCGACGGCAATGCCCAGAACATATAACCCGATAATAACCGGCGTCTGACAGCGGTCAAAAAACGCGGCTGTCAACAGCACATAAATCGGCAGCTTGGCCGAACAGCTCATAAAAGGCGTCAGCAGTATGGTCAGTTTGCGGTCTCTTTCCGAAGGCAGCGTACGCGCCGCCATAATCGCCGGCACCGAACAACCGAAACCAATCAGCATCGGCACAAAGCTGCGTCCCGACAGTCCGGCGCGCCGCAGCAGCTTGTCCATCACAAAAGCCACCCGCGCCATATAACCGCTGTCTTCCAGCATTGAGAGAAAGAAAAACAGCACCACGATAACCGGCAGAAAGCTGAGCACGCTTCCCACGCCGGCAAACACGCCGTCGACAATCAGCGAATTGACCACCGGATTCATGCCATAAGCCGTCAGAGCTTGCTCAACCCGGTCGCTCAACCATGAAATCAGACCTTCCGTCCACTCGGAAAGCCTGCTCCCGAACGGCCCGAACGAAAGATAAAAAATCAGAGCCATAATCAGCACGAAAACCGGCAAAGCCGTAAATTTTCCGGTCAGAATTCTGTCCAGACGCTCACTGCGCAGACGTTCGCGGCTCAAAACGGGTTTCGCCACACATTCGCCGCACAGTTTCTCAATAAACGAAAAACGCATGTCGGCCATGGCCGCTTCCCTGTCTAAAGCGCTCTCTTCCTCCATTTGCAGAACAATATGTTCCAGCGCTTCGACTTCGTTGCCGCTGAGCCGGAGCGACGTCAAAATCGGTTTGTCGCCTTCCGTCAGTTTGGCAGCGGCAAAACGTACCGGTATTCCGGCGGCGTCGGCATGATCCTCAATCAGGTGCACAATCGCATGTACACAACGGTGAACGGCGCCCTCATCCCTGCCGTCATAAGTGCAGAAATCGACTTTCTCCGGCACCTCGCGGTACCTTGCGACGTTTACGGCATGTTCGACCAGTTCGTCAATGCCTTCCTTCTTTGCCGCCGAAATCGGAATAACCGGCACGCCGAGCAGATGTTCCATTCTGTTAATGTCTATCGAACCGCCGTTAACCCGAACCTCGTCCATCATGTTCAGGGCAATGACCATCGGAATGTTCAAATCCAGCAGTTGCAGCGTCAGAAACAGATTACGCTCGATATTTGAGGCATCGACGATGTTGATAATGGCGTCAGGTTTTTCCTTCAACAGAAAATCCCGCGTAATCATTTCTTCGCCGGAATACGGCGACAGCGAATAAATGCCGGGCAAATCCGTTACCAGCGTATCAGGATATCCCCTGATAACGCCGTCGGTACGTTCAACCGTCACGCCCGGAAAGTTTCCGACCCGCTGGTTGGCTCCGGTCAGCTGGTTAAACAGCGTCGTTTTGCCGCAGTTTTGGTTACCTGCCAAAGCAAAGCGGAGAATCCTGTTTTCGGGTACGGCTACGCCGCGTTTCAGACGCAGCCCGCTGTTTTCTCCTTTTCGCGGCAGCAGCGGCTTCCGCAGACTGCGGACGTCGACCGGACAGCTCTCGGCCTTATGAATGTCGGTTATTTCAATATTTGCCGCGTCCTTCTTGCGCAAAGTCAGTTCATACCCCCGGATTTTCAGCTCCAGCGGATCGCCGAGCGGTGCGGTCTTTACCAGAGTAATTTCCGTTCCCGGCGTTACCCCCATTTCCAGAATATGCCGCCGCAGCAAACGGTCCTTTCCGTTAACCTTTGTTACAACCGCGGTCATTCCCGGCGTCAATTTGTTCAAGGTTGTCATTTTCGTTCCCGTCAAACTTCAAATTCTTTTTTCAACTTATGCAAACTCAGTCAAACAATCAATCAAAATCTTCAAATCTGTTAAACTCCGTATCGAAATACCATACTATGCCTTTACCCGCTGGCCTAGAATTATATTAAAAAGGAAACAAAAATGATTTACGGATACATCAGAATATCGACAGACAGGCAAACTCTTGAAAATCAGGAATTTGAAATCAGAAACTTTGCCCAAAACCAAAACCTGCAAATAGACCGTTGGGTTAAGGAAACCATAAGCGGTACCAAAGACTTCGAAAAAAGAGAGCTGGGACGCCTTATCCGCAGGCTGAAAAAGTCCGACATTCTGATCTGCTCGGAAATATCCCGTTTAGGTAGAAACCTTTTGCAGATTATGACAATTTTAAACATCTGTATTCAAAAAGAAGTTCAGGTCTGGACCATAAAGGACAATTACCGTCTCGGCGCCGACATCCAGTCCAAAGTCCTAGCTTTCGCATTTTCCCTTTCCGCGGAAATCGAAAGAAATCTCATCAGCCAGCGGACCAAAGAGTCGCTGGCTCGCCTGAAAGCCGGCGGCAAAAAGCTGGGACGCAGTTTCGGTTCCCGCAATAAAAAACATATTCTCGACGGCAAAGAACAGGATATCGTTGCCTTGCTGAAAAAAGGCGTTCCCAAAGCCCGAATTGCCCGCCTTCTCGGCGTCAGCACCTCAACAATTTACAATTTTCTGGAAAAACAGCTGCCCGGCTCAGAATTTATCAGACACAACCTTAGATATACAAATTCCAAATCAAACGAACATTAGACTTCTACATGTGCCGGACAAAACGGTATAATCGCGGAAAAAGACAAACAGCTTATATTATATGCACTTTTCGCAACAAAGGTCTTGATTCTTTACCGTAATTTGGATATACAAAAATCTAATGTTCGTTAAATTTATATGGATTACTAATGATTGTCGGATACCTGGATATATCGGAAAACAACGTCAGCCGGCAGGAACAGCAGATTCTGCTTCAGGATTATGCATGCAGCACTCGTTGCCGGATAGACGTTTTCCATTGCGATTCTGACATCCGCAATCTGTATCAAACGCTCCAATCCGGCCGCCATACCGTGCTTGTTGCCAATATCGTCAGTCTGGGCAGTTCGCTCCGGGATATCAGAAACAACCTGCAGTTCATTGTCGACAACGGTCTGAGCCTCGTTTCCGTCAAAGAAGATTATACGGCGCGGCCAAACCAAAAGACCATGGATATTCTTCAGGGTTTCGACCTTGCCCTGAACATGCGCAAAAGCATGCAGTCCATCATCACGGCCAATTCTCTGAACCGCAAAAAAGCCGCAGGCATAACGCTCGGCCGCAGATTCGGCTCTCGCAATAAGAAAAGACGCCTTGACGACCGCCGCGAAGACATTTGCCAAATGCTTACCGACGGCATTTCCTGCACGCAAACCGCGCGACAGCTTGGCGTTTCCAGAGCAACACTCTATGACTTTCTTCATCGCCACCCGGAAATTGCCGTTTTGCGAAAAGAGGAGAACCATGCACAAAACTGAAGCCATCTTTGTCAACCTTATAAGGAGAAAAGCGTGAAAACCTGTTTGATTACCGGCGGCGCCGGCTTTATCGGTTCGCACCTCGCGGACGAACTTCTGTCGCGGAACTGCCGCGTTGTCGTTCTGGACAATCTGTCATTAGGTCGCAAATCAAACCTGACCTCGGCAATGACAAACCCGAATTTCAAATTTGTCGAAGGCGACATTCTTGACGAAGACACCTTAAACGGCATTTTTGCCCAAAACCGGTTTGACATGGTCTTTCATCTGGCTGCCAATTCGGACATCGCCCGCAGCCACGCCAATCCCGAAATTGACCTGAACATGACCTTTCTTACCACATTCCGCGTATTGGAAGCCATGCGCAGACATAACGTCAAACGGCTGATGTTCGCGTCCACCTCCGCCATCTACGGACAAACCGGCGGTGCAGAAGTCAGCGAAAACTACGGCCCGCTTTTTCCCGCTTCGCATTACGGCGCCTGCAAGCTGGCCAGCGAAGGCGTCATTGCCAGCTTTGCCGAAAACTATGGCATTCAGGCTTTCATTACCCGTTTTCCAAATGTTTGCGGCGAACGCACCACACACGGCATTTTGCATGACTTTGTCAAAAAGCTGCGGCAAAACCCGCTTGAACTGGAAGTCCTCGGCAATGGCAAACAGGCCAAGCCTTATCTTTACGTCAAGGATCTCGTCAACGCCATTCTGTTTGTCATCGACCACACCGACGACAAAATCAACTTTTTCAATCTGGGCGTTGAAGGACAAACCCCGGTTTGGAAAATTGCCGAAATGGTCATCTCCTCCATGGGATTGAACGCCAAAATCCGTTACACCGGCGGCGACCGCGGCTGGGTCGGCGATGTTCCCAAGTTCGCCTACAATCTGGAAAAGATTCATGCCTTGGGCTGGAGAGCCTCTCTGACTTCCGACCAGGCCGTCCAAAAAGCCATTGATTATATTTTGAAAGAAGACCTATGCAGCTTGTAATCTTAGCCGGCGGCAAAGGAACCCGCCTCGGCCTGACCGATATTCCCAAACCGATGTGTCCCGTTGCCGGGAAGCCGCTGCTCGAACGTCAGATTGAACTGGCCAAAGCTTACGGCATTGACGAAGTGTTCATTCTTTCCGGACATCTGGCCAGCGTCATCAGCGACTACTTCGGCGACGGTTCGAAATTCGGCGTTAAAATACATCACGTTGTTGAACCGTTTCCGCTCGGCACCGCCGGCAGTCTGAAACTGCTTCAGGGACGTCTGAAAGATCGCTTTATGGTCTTCTATGGCGACGTGGTCATGGATTTTAACCTGACCGCCTTTCAAAACTTCGACGCAGAAGACCCTTTGTCCGCCGGCACATTGCTTGTCCATCCCAACAACCATCCTTACGACAGCGACCTGGTCGAAACCGACCGTAACGGCAACATAACCGGTTTCCTTGCCAAACCGCATACACCGGACCTGCTTTACCGCAATTTGACCAATGCCGCTGTCTATATCCTGTCCCCGGAAGTTCTCAATTACATCGAAGACGCAAAAATGCAGGATTTCGGCAAAGACACCTTTCCGCGGCTGCTGCGGCATAACGTCCGGCTGCGGGCATATCAGACGCCGGAATTTATCCGCGACATGGGCACCAAAGACCGGCTGGCGCAGATATCCGCCGATGTTGACAGCGGCAAAGTCGCCCGGCGTAACCTTCGTTACAAACAAAAGGCCGTATTCCTTGACCGCGATGGTACGCTCAACGTCAACATGGATACTCATCCTGCCGTCGAAAGTTTCACGTTGCTTCCCGGTGTGGCCGAGGCCGTCCGCCGGCTGAACGAAAGCGACTATCTAAGCATTGTCGTTACCAACCAGCCGATGATTGCCAAGGGATTTGTAACCGAAACGGAAGTCGGGAACATTCATAAGAAGATGGAAACGCTGCTCGGCGGCGAAAAAGCCTATCTTGACAAAATATATTACTGTCCGCATCACCCTGACAAGGGCTTCCCGGGTGAGGTTCCTGAATTGAAAATCGCCTGTGAGTGCCGCAAACCCAAACCCGGCATGTTGCGGAAAGCAGCCGCGGACTTTAATCTCGACCTGTCGCAGTGCTGGATGGTCGGCGACAGCGACTGCGATACGCAGGCCGGCCGCGCTGCCGGCTGCAAATGCCTGCAAATCGGTTCGGAAGTTAAAGATTTATCCGAAGCCGTCAACATCATTTTAGGAGAAAAAGAATGATTATCGTCAGAACGCCTTTCCGGGTCAGTTTTGCCGGCGGCGGCAGCGATCTGGCCAACTATTACGAAAAATACGGCGGCGCCGTTCTTTCAACCGCCATCAACAAATACAGCTATCTCTGCATGCACCCTTACTTCTTCAAGGACGGCTATTTTCTCAAATACTCACAGACCGAACTCGTTGATAATGTTAACGACATCAAACACAATATCATTCGCGAAGTATTCAAACTTTACAACATCAGGGGCGTTGACCTCAACTCCAGCGCCGACATTCCTTCCGGCACCGGCCTGTCTTCGTCATCAGCCTTTACCGCCGGGCTCATTCACCTGTGCAACGCCTACAACGAAACCTACATGACCAAGGAAGAAATCGCCGAGCAGGCTTGCCATGTTGAAATCAACCTTTTAAACGAGCCTATCGGCAAACAGGATCAATATGCCTGCGCCTGCGGCGGCCTCAATTTCATCGAGTTTGAAAAAAGCGGCAAAGTCAACCTTGAAAAAGTTTACCTGACCACCGAAGGCTACGAACGGCTCGAAAACAACCTGCTGCTGTTTTATACCGGGCAAACCCGCGCCGCCGGAGACATTTTAAAAGAGCAGAAGAAAAACACCACCGACGACAAGAAGAAAATAGAAAATCTGCACAAAATGGTTCAGCTGGCCAGGGATCTGCGGGAAGAACTTCTCCGCAACAACATTGACGCCATGGGCGAAATTTTGCGCCGCAACTGGGAACTCAAACGGGAACTGGCCAGCGGCATTTCCAACGATTTTATCGACCGCAGCTATGAACTGGCCGTCAAGGCCGGAGCCGAAGGCGGCAAACTGCTCGGCGCCGGCGGCGGGGGCTTTATGCTGTTTTACGTCAAGGAACAAAACCACCAGCGCGTACGCAACGCTCTCTCGGATTTGAAAGAAATGCCGTTCAAGTTCGACAACAAAGGCACCACGCTCATTCATTATAACAAACATTCCCTGAAAGGACGCTTCTGATGCAGGATTTTACCCCTCGGATTGAAGAATATCTGACCAAGCTTAAAAATACCATAGACCGCCTGGACAGAACGGAAATCAACAATTTTATCAACCTGCTGCTCAAAGCCCGCGATGAAGACCGCACAATTTTCATCATGGGCAACGGCGGCTCCGCAGCCACCGCTTCGCATTATTGCTGCGATTTCAATAAAGGAGCGTCTTACGGCTGCGACAAAAGATTCAAATTCATCTGCCTGAACGACAACACGGCAACCATGATGGCCTACGCCAATGACGTTTCATATACAGACGCCATGGTTGAACAGCTGAAAAATTTCTTCAAACCCGGAGATTACGTCATCGGCATCAGCGGCTCGGGAAATTCCCAAAACGTCGTCAAAGCGATTGAATACGCCAACCAAAACGGCGGCACCACCATTGGCCTGACCGGCTATCAGGGCGGCAAATTAAAACAAATCTGCACCCATTCCGTCAATATGCGCGTTGACGATATGCAAATCAGCGAAGACCTGCATATGATGATGGACCACCTTTCCATGCGCGTCATTACCGGTAAGACATATTAATCAAGGAGGAATTATGTCTAAAATGAAACAACCCAAAATCAGTGTCATCGTCCCAATTTACAAAGTTGAAAAATATCTGGTTCAATGCATTGATTCCATTCTTAACCAGACATTAAAAGACATTGAAGTCATATTGGTTGACGAAGGCGATCGCGATGCCTGCCGTTTTATCATTGACCATTACGAACAAAACGACAAACGCGTAAAAGCCATACATGAAAAGAACGGCGGTTACGGCGCTTCTGTAAACAAGGGCATGGAAATTGCCGTCGGCGAATATATCAGTATCATCGAGTCCGACGACTTCATCGAACCAACCATGTATGAGGAAATGTACAATTATGCCAAAAAGCTCGACGCTGACGTCGTAAAAACACCATATTACGAATACCGCGACGCACAAAACAAACAACCGGCCGAAAAAAACATCTGCAATTACGCCCACGAACTGGCTGAAAAACTTCCCGCGAATACAACTTTTTCGGTAACGGAATATCCTCAGCTGATGGGTGTACATGCCTCTTTATGGAGCGGCATTTACAAAACATCATACATGAAAGAAAAAAAAATTGAATTTATCAAAGCCAAGGGCGGCGCATATGTCGATGTCGGTTTCAGAATAGACACCCTGATAAATACCGACAAAACGGCCTGGTTAAACAAACCTTTTTATAACTACCGGCTGACAAATGAAAATTCGACAACCAACCAATTCAATCTCACGGCAATGATACAGCGTTGGCAGGAAGTGCATAAAAAATTTTCCGATCATCCGGATATTTACGAGAAAGTTGGTCCCGAATCTGTCTACGACGAATATCTGAATACCGCCGGTTATCTTTTTACCAACTATCCGATGACTCAGGAACAACTGGATAAAATCAAGGAACTTTATCAAAGTATTCCCGATTCCGTCATCAAAGCGGCTCCGAAGTTAACTTCACACCAAAAGAACGTCATGTTGGAAGTTAAACATAAAAACATGACGGTCAAACACTACAGAAGCAAAAATTATAACCGAAAATGGTACAGCTCAGCCGTAAAAATAAGCGCCAGACAGTTGAACATCCATCTACTGCGCTTTATGAAACACAATATTCTCCGCAATATTTTCAGAATCGGCGGCATTTACGTTATCGACTTATGTATTGGAAAGGTAAAATAATGTTTAGTTTTATAAAAAAAGCTTTTTCTAAAAAGAAGAACTGTAAAAAATCTATAATTGTATCGGGGGGGGTAATAAACTTATAATTGCAGACACAAATGGTAATGAACGCATTTATAAGGACGGAGATTATATTGCCGGATTAAACATAAAGATTACCGGTAATAACAACTTTGTCAAATTATCAGCCAAAACAACATTTATAAATTCGTTCATTAATATTGCGTCAGATAACAACACGGTGCAAATAAACGAGGTAGAAAAGGCCATTTTCGGTTTAGATATCTGGAACGGCGACAATCAGTGTTTTGTCTGGGACTGCGGCGCAGGCTCAGCCAGGTTTGCTGCTTTCTACATGTGCCAGGCTTTTTCAAGAATTGAAATCAATAAAGATTGCCTGTTGTCTGATGTAACAATTTGGTCCGGGGATGCACACACCGTTTACGATAAAAAAACCGGCAAGATAACTAACGGACTTCCGCATACGGTGTCTATCGGCGAACATTGTTGGATCGCTACGGAAACTTTTCTGACAAAAAACGCATCCCTGCCACCTAACACCATTGTAGGCGCAAGAACAGTCATTGCTAAAAAGTTTGAAAAAGAATTTACCTGTATTGCGGGAAATCCCGCAAAAATAATAAAAACAGATATAACTTGGTCATAGGATAACAAAAATGAACATAGTCCCAATATTACAAAATATTTTTTCACTAACCAACAGTAAAAATCACACGATAATCAATTTTCTGGGACTTAGAATAAAATACAAACACCGCAATATTCCTGAGCAATCGCATCCCATTTCAACATACGCTTCGGGATACGAAATCCATGGACAGAACAACAAAATAATTATCATTGAAGAAAACGGAAGTGAAAGGCAACTGCTCCCCAATGAAAAAATAGACGGCTTAAACATCAGAATCAATGCAGATAACTCCCTGGTCAGGATTCAGAAACCCACCAAATTCAGAGACTGCACCTTGTTAATTGAAAACGACAACTGCACCTATGACATAAAATCGACAATATACGAAATCGGCGGCACAATATTTCACCTCAGTGCTCCCTGTTGTAAAATACAAATCGGGCATAATCTGTCAACCGGCTGCGGAACGCAAATCAACGGTTTTTCATCAGAAAACGTAACCGTTTCAATAGGTAATGACTGTATGATTTCATTTGGCGTCATCATCAGACCTGATGACGGTCACACAATTTTTTCTCCAGAATCAAAACAAATCCTAAATTACGGTAAAGACATAAAAATCGGTAATCATGTGTGGCTGGGAGAACAGGTTATTATCTTAAAGGGCGCCGTTATCCCGGATAATACCATTGTCGGAGCAAAATCACTCGTTAACAAACAATTTCAACCGGGGGGGGTATCAATAGCTGGAATACCAGCAAAAATTATAAAAACCAATATAAACTGGTCAAGACTGCCGCAATACATATTTAAACAGACCAATTAAACAGGGACCAAAAATATGAAGAAAATGCTACAAAAGATATTTTCCGTCAAAAATAAAAAAAATCATAAAATCGTCCGAATTTTGGGGATAAAGTTAAAATTTCGCATTTCCGAAAAAAATATGATTTCTTCCCAGAAACCCGTAAAGTTATATGACATAAAAGGGCAAAACAACCAAATCATCATTGTTGAAAACGGAAATGAAAACATTTTCGACAACATTGAAGTAATTGACGGCCTAAAAATCGTAATAAACGGCAGCAATAACACAATAAAGCTGCATAAGCCGTTCAACTTGTTCAACAATGTTTTCATAGAAATCGGTAACGATAACGTCGAGATAGAAATCGAAGAAAACTGCATCCTTGAACGTCTGCATATCAGGGCTTGCTTTGGAACTTCCCAAAAATGTTTCATTGGCAAAAACACAATTCATTACGGCGGTGCAATAGTTCTTGATGAAAATACCCATTGTATTATTGAACCAGACTGCCTGATTGCCGAAGGACTGTTTGTTTGGGCAAGCGACGGACATACAATCTACGATAACACAACTAAAAAGCTCTTAAACAAAATTACGTCTCCAGTAACCATTGGAAAACATACCTGGATAGGCTTTCATGTCAGCATCATGAAAAATTCCCAAATTGCGCCTAACTCTGTCATTGGAACCAAAAGCGTTGTTACCGGAAAGTTTACTGAAGAAAACACCATTTTAGCAGGCAGTCCTGCAAAAATCGTTAAAAGAAACATCAACTGGAGCGGTATTTCTCCACTTATGTACGAAAACGAACACCATATTCACGAAATTGAGAAAAATGAAGAACTGCCCAAAGATCTGTCCTACACATGGGGAATACTGGAACATCTGGGCGGAGACTTCAAGCAATACCTTTTAGAACACGATATGCCGCAAAAACTGAAAAAACTTTACCGAAATCTGGATAAAACATCTATCAGTGTCGTAGACAATACGATTAAAAGAATATTGCATCTGCCTAACCACAAAAACAGAAAACTGTTTCGGGTAAAAATTAAAGAACTCGAAAATGAATTTGACATCAGCGGCGATGACGAAAAAAGAAAAACCTATTTCTCCGAAATACCTTATTATAAGAAAAAATATTTGATTCCTGCCGACAAAAGAGAACAAAACGACTATGACGTTGAAGTCTACCTGTATCATCACGGACTGAAAAACGCCGGTCAAAAAATCAAGGACTACATAAAAAACAAGGATTTTATCGATGCAGGAGCTTACATTGGAGATTCAATGCTCATCATGCAGGAATATCTTCCCCGTAAAACATATTCCTTTGAACTGTCACCAGGTAATGCCGAAAAGTTCACAGAAACCAGACGCCTGAACAATCTTCCCGAAGACAAATGCATTTTGATAAAAAAAGCCGTTTCCGAAAAAAAAGGAACCGCACTTATCAACGATTCTGCATTTCAGGGAACCACTCTTCTGGAAAAAGGAAATATTGAAATCGAAACAACGGATATTGACTCCTTCGTAAAAGAAAACAACCTGAATATTGGTTTCATCAAGGCCGATGTTGAAGGACAAATCATTCCGCTCATAAAAGGCGCAAAAAATACTATTCAAAAGCACAGACCGGTACTCTGTCTGGCCATATACCATTCGCCTCAGGAATTTTTCGAAGCAAAACCGCTACTTGAAGAAATCGTTGAAAATGCAGACTACAAACTGGAAATACAATCACAATGTCCTTTCTGCGACGGAATATCCAGTATTGTCATTTTCGCCTACCCCAAAGAACTGAACAACTAAAACCCGAAAGGAAACAAACAAATGAATTATACCATACTCGGCGGGGGTCTCTCCGCAATATCCCTGGCCTATTATTTGCAGGAAGATCCCAACATCAGTGAAATCCGCATTCTGGAAAAGGATGACACGCTCGGCGGCCTTTGCCGTACTTATGAAAAAAACGGCATTGAATATGACGTTGGCCCGCATATCATCTTTTCCAAAAATAAGGAAATTCTGGAACTTATGAACGGTCTGCTCGGCAGTAACATCGATAAAATCAGGCGTTCCAACCGCATTCTGCACAAAAAACGTTTTGTTCAATATCCGTTTGAAAACGATTTATCCAAACTGCCGTCCGAAGATCTGGACTACTGTGTCAACGGTTTTCTGCATAACCCTTATGAAAATTACGACGCTCAAAATATGCTTCAGTTCTTCCTGAAAACTTTCGGAGAAGGCATTACCAACACCTATCTGCGGCCATACAACGAAAAAATCTGGAAATTTGATCCCAGCTTTATGGATACGCAAATGGTCAACCGTATTCCCAAACCGCCGAAAGAAGACATTCTGCGCTCGGCTGCCGGCGAAACGGTTGACGGCTACACACATCAGCTTTATTTCACCTACCCCAAACAAGGCGGTACCGAAGCCTTGATTAAAGCATTTATCGACAAACTGTCGGCCAAAGTTAAAATTCATACGAATACAAAAGTAGAAGAAGTTCAAAAAAACAACGACGGATTTACAGTCAAAACCTCGTCCGGAACTTTCAAAGCCGACAAAATCGTTTCGACCATGCCTGCCAACGAACTCTGCCATATTTATCAAACGGCGGACAAACCGCAGGAAATCCTCGACGCAGCCGACGATTTGAAATACAATTCAATTGCCATCGGCATTGTCAATGTTTCAAAAGACAAAGCCGGCGACAACTTCGCCTTCATGATTGCCGACAAGGACGTCAAATTCCACCGGCTTTCAAAGCTTGACTTTTTAGGCAGCCACTACCACAAAGCAGGAACCGCAACTTATATGGTTGAAATAACCTATCGCAAAAACGACCTGAACGACAAGGCCTCCGACGCCGAACTTACCGGCAAAATCATCGAGGGACTGCAGAAAATCGGTTTTATCGACAGCAGTGAAGAGGTAAACTTTACGGATATCAAACGTTTTGAATATGCTTACGTTATCTACGATCTGAATCACCGTCGCAACATGGACAAAATCAAAGCCTGGTTTGCTGAAGAAGGCGTTCATCTGAACGGCCGCTTCGGTTCTTTTGAATACCTCAACATGGATGCCGTTATCGAACAATCGCAAAAACTGGCAAAATCGTTAATCGGTTGATTGCCATTACAACTCAGGAAAGGCACGTCTCTGTGTCTTTCCTGATACTCCGTCAAAACTTGACCCGCAGGCCGGCATTAAACAAATATGACGAATATGCCTTCCCTGTTTCAAGAGTCAGTGCGCCATACAAGTAGGCATCATCCGTTATTTTGGCATTAACGCCGAGAGACGCTTCAAATCCCGGGCCGCTGAGATCGGAAGTCGTCAGGTCGACATCGGCAAATCGCAGCTTCGTCCGTCCAAGCCATTCATTATAAACCCCCAGCTCGACAAAAAGTTTCCACGCTGATTTTGCGCCTTCGGGAAGATAAGAGGTTTGCACGTTTAACTTCGTAACCATCGAATGAGTATTGTTTACCCGACCGGTCTCGCCGTTGTCTGTGCAGAAATTTTTTGCGCCGCCCCGAACATAACGCAATTCAAACTTTGGTTCAACGGATATGACAGAACTGCCGACATTTATAAAATCGGGCGCATTCCATTCAAAAGGGCGCCCCGTTTCGGCACTGAAAGCCCAAAAATTGCGTTTAATGTCATAGGCGTTTATGCCGTCATTGCTGAAAATATTGTCCAAATCGGTATGAACCCAGAAATGACGGGCTGTCAAATCGACAAACCAGTCCGTATCATTCTGAATCCAGGTTGCATACAGACCAGCCACCGGCGTTTTGGTATGACCGCGGGCATCTGAAGGGGCGGCTTGAAAAACCCGAATATTGTCGGAACTCAGATAACCGCCCATGGCACCGAAATATGTCCGACCGCCGAACAGTTCGCTCATAACGTCAATACCGCCTTCCATTCCCAGCAAATCCATTCTTGCACCCGTTTTTTCATGAACCCGCAAATGCTTCCCGTATCCGCGCACCCACACGCCGGCCGGAGCATTCGGATTATCACCGTGCAAATCGCCGAGCCGCTTGCGCAGCTCGTTCATTCCAGCATTAACAATAGACAGATGCAAAGACGGAACCCCTTCAACCGATTTCGCCGTTTTAGTCAAATCCCCTGCCGTTTCCAAATACCAGTTTGTATCTGCCTCCCGAATCAGATCATATTCATAAGCACCGATATCAAGCTTATTCCCCGACAGTTCAAACTCGGCATCGCTGACCGCCTCTTCCACATTGACGACTTCTATCTTCTGACGTGTTGGATTAGTCCCGACCGCATCTATATCCAAAGTGATGTTCCCTGTGGCCGAACCGGTAACTCGCAGCAAATCGGATACCGTACCGTCCGTCTGTAGTCCTACAACTGCCGTACCGTCCGAAATCAAATTCTCAACCGTCAGCGTATTCGGCGAAAACGCGCCCAAACTCCGCAAATCCAAACGTCCGTTCTTTTCCAGATTCAGATTGCCGAACCGGACGCTGCGTGCAAAATGCAAAACCGAACCATTGGCTACGGTATTCTTCCCGCCAAAAAAATTGTCCGCGTAAACAAGCGTAGTCCCCGCTGACTGATTAAACTCTCCCCGAAAAAGCGAATTATCTGCATTTTCTCCGAAAACAAGCGTATTCCCGCCGGTTTTATTGATAACGCCCGAACCGGAAAATCCACCGTCCATAGCCAGCACATTGGCATCACCTTGAATATTTACAACCGTGCCTCCGCCCGTATTAAGGTAGATGTCCGCACCGCCTTCGCTGGCGTCTTCCGCCTTATTCCCGCTGAACAAAATATCGCCCTCGGTCGTATCCAGATTCAGGGTGCCGAGCGTAAAAACCGCACCGCCGGCAGAAGCTTTGTTATTGGTAAACGAAGAACCTCCGCCGATAGTCATATTGCCGAAATTCATAATTCCGCCGCCATATAATGCCGTATTGCCGTCAAATTTTACATTTTTCAGAACTGTATTCAGACCGGAAGCATATAAGGCGCCGCCATAGCCTTTATCGGCACGATTCCCCGAAAAGGAAGCACCGTTAACAGTCAGAGGTACCGATGAAGATGCAGCAACAGCACCGCCGTTGCCATTTTCCGCAACATTTTCCGTAAAAGAAGCATCGCTGACGGTAATATCGGCACCTGACGCAACACTAATGGCGCCACCATTATCAGCAGCCCTGTTTCCTACAAACAAACTGCCACCGGAAACCGTCAAAGCAGCATCCGTAAAAATTGCACCGCCACTGCCTTTTTGGGACTCGTTACCGGTAAATTTCGTACCATCTATCCGCAGTATGCCGTCGCTGTGAACTATGGCGCCGCCGTCGCGAACAACCGCATAATTGTTTTTAAACTCGCTGGCGGCAATAATACCTTCGGTACTCCCTCTTCTCAGCTTGACGGCCCCAGCTTCCGTTGCATAATTGTCAGAAAACAGCGCATTAACAATATTCAGCTTGCCGGCGCTGTTGATTGCACCACCGTAATCCGAAACGCCCTGGGAATTAATCGTGGTATAATTGCCGATAAACTGAGTGTCTGCAACCGTTAAAGAAGCATTATTGCCGGACATATAAACGGCTCCGCCTTCCGAAGCTCTGTTGTTTTTGAAAACGCTTCCGCTTATCCGGGCCGTCCCCGACGAATTAATCGCGCCGCCGTAAGAAGAAACGGAACGGTTACCGTCAAAAGTCGAGTTTACAATACTCATCGTACCTGAACTGTTAATCGCGCCGCCGGAACCGGAAGCCATATTATTCAGAAAAGACGTATCCGAAATATCCAACACTTTCGAATTATAAATTGCCCCGCCGACATCAGCCCTGTTCTCCGAAAAGGAACTGTTGCCTTGTATGATCATATTGCCGAGATTAACAACCCCGCCGCCATAGCCGTTGCCGGTTCTTTGCTCAAAGGCGACGGAAGTTATCGTCAAATCCTGCGCTTCGCCCAACCCCAAAGTCCCGTTGGCAACTGCACCGACAGTCCCGGACGTAAACACCAGATTGCTGATTTCGGAACGAACACCGGTACCGTTAAAGGCAAGCGAGCCTGACAATACCGCCGACGGATTTCCGACTATCGCCGCACTGTTTTTGACATTTCCCGAATCTGCCGAAGTGCCGGAGATTTCAATTTCATACATATCCCCGTCCTTATTGGCATTGGCCTCCGCAATGGCCTTGGCAAGTGTCCCTCCCTCCGGAACGTTATAATCAGCGGCAAAAACCAAAGACGGAACCAATACAAAGGTTGAAATCAGAACAATATCAACACGCACAAACATTCTCCCTCATTCTCTGCTGAAACAACACAGACACAAATGGGATATGGTGCAGGTAAGAAATAATTCAACAATTTCACAACCTAACCTTTTTTCCATAATAATCAGGCAAACAAAAAAGGCCTTGAGATTTCTCTCAAAGCCTTTTTTTCTGTTGGTTGCGGGGGCAGGATTTATCCCCAAACGCACAACTAAGCCCTTGAATTTTATAAATTTTATTTTTTATTTTAGTGCCATATAATACATTTTGCTGTATCACTAAACTGTCACAAATCTATATGATTTTTAAATCAATGTCAAAATAAAAAAATTACATTTTTTAATCATATTAGATAAATAAAAATAGATGAATTTTATTTTTGTATTTTGATATATGAATATGATAATATTTTCATATCAACAACAAAGTAATGATGATTTCAAATCTCTTCATCATTACGGAGATTTGAACGGTATATTAGGAATTCCGCCGTTGTTGTTGATGTTAGATAAGCAAATAGAAGAGTATAAGAAAAGCCAACAGAAAAGCATTTAGATGAGTGATAAACGGCTGGTTGCATCAATCTACCGTTTTTATTTGGAAATATATGTGAGTATAACTATATCCTAAACAAACAATTATTATAAGGAAAATCATCAATGATTCAAAAATATTTTATAACTATAAACCCGAGAACTGTTAATTATAATCATATGAAATTACTAAATGATTTTAGAATAGCATTGATTAAATATTATAGAAGACTACTTGGAAAAAATTTTAATAAGAAAAAAGAACAACAATATCCCATTTATATTTTTATGGAAAATGGTAAATTTAAAGAAAAGCATAATCATCTACATATCATTGCAGATTTACCATTAAATGAAAAAGATAATTTCTTTAATTTTATCAATGAATTTTTTATGCAAAAATATAAATCAGCGGATAACCAAATAAAAGAAATTTATGATTTTACAGGTATATTAAATTATTTGAAAAAAGAAGGATGCGAAATTATCGCCAACTGGCAACTTTTTTTCAAAAAAATTGATGATGTAATGTATCTTCCATAATGTGATTACACAATTTAATTGATAAATACCTATGTAAACAAAGGGTAAATTATGGATGATAAGCAAGCACAGAAGAAATCATTAAAAGATAAAATCAAAATGCTAATGAATAAAAATAAGCAGATTGATGATGTGATGGATGTTAGCCTATCGCAACAAAAACAGCATCTTCAACAGCAAAAAGATGATAATAATGATGAATTGAGAAAAATCCGCTCTCAAAAATATGAATTAGAGCAAATACAAGAAAATATTGATTACATTAAACGAACCTATTTGTATTTGAAAAAATTAGGTATTGTAAAATCGCAATATGATTTTAGTAGTAATTTTCTTAACAGAACAAATCATTACTTATCAATGATTATTTGTGAGGAACGGAAGCCATCTATTGAATCCGTTAATGTATTGGTTAAAAATCTAATTGAAATAAAAAATGTTTTTGAGGATTTAGATAATAAGAACGCAGAAATCCGCATCCTGAACGATATTATCAATAGAGGGCATCAAATTATAACTGAACGCCTTTTAGGTTACTTATAGGGGCTTAAAATGCTATTATCAACAGCATATAATGAATTGATGCACCACCGCCCTAAAAATTCATATAGACTGATGGATGGGAAAATATTTATAGATTCTGGCTGGATTGCATTAGCCATTTTTCAATCGTTGAATAAACAAAATTTCGGCGTTGTAAGATTCTATGATGGAAAATATTTTGTGATGGAAATTTAAAAGGAAGGCTACACAATTTCTTGTATAGCCCTTTAAGTTTTAATTTGCTATTGAAATAGTTCCCCATCTTCCAGCACTATCTCTAAATACTTCTTCATTCGTATTTTTATCACGAATTGAAACTGTTAAAATAAAAGTATCGTGAGAATTTCTTGTTACCAAAGCAAAATGTTGAGGTAAGGATATTTGTCCCCGTGCATTAAGTAAATCAAGCCCAGTGTAAACATTGGAGAAATTTCCACTACGAACTTTTATATCTGTTCTTTCAAGGCAAGGTAATAAAGAGCCATTGTTGCCATTAAAGGAACAAGTAACTGTTGCAATAAATCCATTTTTTCCAATAACACGTGGTTCTGGTTGAGATGGAACAGGTTGAGCAGGAAGTGATTGGGAATCCGTTTCAATTTTTATGCTTGATAATTCTCTTTCGCCTAATAAAATTAAATCATCAGGGCCTACATTAGTTATTTTATTTCCTAATGTAAGCACTTTCTCACATTTTTGTTGGATTGAATCTCTATCTAAATGGAAATAAGCATATTTTCCGTCATTGAATAGTGTTATATCACTATTATTTGCGTGCCTATTATACAAAATGCTTGCTTGCCCAAAGCTCATTGCCGTAGTTTTTACTTTAATCAATTGATAACGAATGTCTTCATTTAATTTGTTGCCTAAATGCTCAAATCTTCCATAAAGGAAGCCTGAACAAAAATAAAATTGTTCATATTCTGGGCGTTTGCTGAATAGCTCATTAACACTATATTTTAGATGATATGATGATGTACAACATTTAAGAATTCCACCAAATATTATAGTGAAAATGAAAATACCAATCATTGCTTTTTTATTGCCTAAAGCAATATCCTTTAATACATTAAAGTTTATTTTTTTCATAAATTTTAAATTTTCAAAAATGGGAAATTTGAAATTATATTTTTTGTATATTTTTGTAGCAAAAGTACTGATAACTGGGAGTAAAAATAATAATGAAATATATGAAACAGTAATAAAACCGTCACTCATACTTTTCGTAAAAAATTTTTCATCAAAAAGTTTTATGATAAATGGAATAATTCCAAAAATTGTAAATAATGATATGCCGAGAACAGTACATAAACCGATTAATGTTATTGTTTCAGCTTCATCATTTTGTTGTTTATTAGTCATTTTTAAACTTCCTTTAATTCTGTTATAACAAAAAAGCCACCTTGATGAGAGGTGACTGGAAGTTCATACCTATTAAAAGTAATAGTGCAGTATATTCAACATATTCTACTGCCTTCCAGTCATTAGACCAAAAGGCAGTTTTTACATCTGCATAAACAGAAAACTTTTAGAGGGTATGAAACCTCACAACGGTAATCAGCCGTTGCACCTTTAAGTTATTTCATAAAAAAATGAGAGTCAAACAAAATTCATCAATGAATAAAAATATTCATTATTTTGCTAATATATTGAAAATAAACAAAACTTATTTTAAAAAGAGACTTGGCACCATTGATTTTATATGATAATGTATAATTATAATATAAAAACAAATAAAGTTATTCATTAGGAAGTAGAGAAAATGATAAACCGAGCTGTTGTTGATGATAAGAAAATTAAAGCCATTTTTAAGTATATTGATACTCTTAATAATGCAAAACAAATTAAAATGATGTTCCGCTTTAATTTTCTCTGTGGTATGCGATGCATCAATTTTGCATATCTGCAGGTTAAAGATGTTTTGAATGATGATAACTCTGTTCGGGATATTATTGAATTAACCCCTGATAAAAATAAAGGCTCCAAAAATGCAAAATATTATGTAAATGATGAAATGAAGAAATATATTAAAGAGTATTTGAACGGTTTTAATCTGGAAAATCGTGATAAATTCCTATTTACATCCCAGAAAACAAATAAACCGTATAACAGGAACAGCATCAGCCGCATTTTTACATCCATCTACAGAACTTTTAATATGAATTGTTCATCTCACTTTGGTCGTAGGTCGTTCATCACATCTCTATTAACTAATGGTATTGATATTACTACGGTTAAAACTCTCGTAAACCACAAAAACATCCAAACAACAAGCATCTATTATAATGAAAATGAGAATATGCTGAAAAATGTTGTTAATCAGCTACATATATAAAAATTAAATCTGTTAAAGAATAGAAAAATCATCTATTCTTTAACTGTTCCAATGAGTTTTCTAAAATAGGATATTTCAATTTGCAGATTTCTTTATACAGAATTTCAATAGGAACTTCACCGCCATAAACTTTTTCACCAATGTCATCTCCACTCCAACCGCAAATCGCATTTTGATATTCTTTCGGCACGCCGCAATTTCGTAACGATTGTTTTACAAGATGTCTAAAGCTATGAAAAACTTTTGATTCTTGTGTAATGCCAATTTCTTCCAAATATCTTGCAAACCAAGCACTCATTTTTTTATTATACTTATTTTTCGGGCTATATGACAACTTATTAAACAATAACTGTTGTTTGTTTTTCTTTTGCTCATTTACAAAATCAATAAATCCAAGTTCAATAAGTTTAGGGTGAACAGGAACTTTTCTTTTAGAATTTTGATTTTTTAAATGTTGTGTTTCGCCCTCATCAGTTACATTAAAATAATATATATTTTTCTTTTTTTGAATATCCCCTACAAATAACTGGCAAATTTCATTTAACCTCATTCCCGTGAATAGAGCAATTAAGGGTATCCAGAATCTATGAAAATGGTAGATGTCATCTTTATTAGGATATGTTTTAGCATTAAAAATTTTAACTAACTCACTACCAGAAAAGCTTTCTCTTTCTTTGCCCTTTTCTTTTTTAGGTATATCAATATCATATTCAAATGCTTCTGTAATATACCGCCGTTTTTTCGCAAATCTTAAAAACTCTTTAAAAGTCATCAAGTGATTTCTAATAGATGCCGTTGATAAAGTTTCATACCCTTTTTCATCAGCTTCATTAACCAATTTTAATAATGAAGCATTATTGTAGCGGTCTTTCCACCTTAACGGAACTTTACTGATTAACTTACATACCGCTAAACAATGTTTATAGGTAATATCTTCAAGAACAGGATTTTTCATCAAATAAAAAACCGTCTCTAAATATCCCCGATTCTGATTGATGGTTGTTTCTGTAATTTTCTTAAAACCTCGCTTATATTCCGCAAAATCATCAAACAAATCACTCCATTTAGTTTTAGATTTAATAGGCGCAGTAAGTTCTTGTTTCTTCTCATCCTCAATAATATGAATATATTTTTTTATTCTGGGGTCTCTACCTGAAGCTGGCTGTGGTATAATACCTGCCATATAACCAAATGAATAATAAATATGTCGTTCAAATGTAAATAACGCATTTCTAATTTTCTCTAATGTTTCCTTATTTAAAACATCACTAAAATCTTCTGTTTTTAATTGATTTAATACTTTTAATATTGAAATATCAGTATTTTTGTCATCTAATAAATGTTGCAAATATTCAGCAATATATTTAGATACATTTTCGGCGGTTAATACTTTTCTTTTTGAATATGGCGGAATATTAAAATAATCTTTTGTAGCTTCATAAGCTTCGGGGTCTATGCTAATATCCTTGTAATTAGCACGCCCGCCTTTTATTTCAATATAATTTTCATCAAAATATTTGTCGGCTTGTTTTAGGCGGTTTAAGCATACTCTTTCAATATCCACATCATCAAAAACCAATTTACCGTCTTTAATTTCCATATCCACACCTTCTAATATTTTTATATACGCATCTACCCTAAACGATTCTAGCCGTAGTTTTTTTATAGCATCTAAATATGAATTTGTCCTTAAACTAAGTCTAAATTCTTTTTTATGCAAAAGATATTGAAATTGCCGTGGAATAAATGCACGGATGTAGTAGGTATGATTTCGCAAATAAAGTCGTGGATATCTGGAACACATCAAGCACCTCTGCTGTATCACTCTGCTGTTACAGGTGGGAAATTACACCATTGGCACTAAGAATAAAAAAATAAACCCCAAGAAAATCAAGGGGTTTAAGTGTATGATGGTTGCGGGGGCAGGATTTGAACCTACGACCTTCAGGTTATGAGCCTGACGAGCTACCGGGCTGCTCCACCCCGCGATAAACGCTGTCTCTTGCAAGACAGTGCATAAATACGCCTTTTCCACACTATTGTCAAGTTAAAAAATTAAAAAAACATGGAAATCACAATTGCAAAAACGAAAACCAATATGATGAGCCAATGCCACCAAACCATATCTTTTCTCCCCTAATTAAACAATATCAACGCCGCAGCAACAACAGCCAACACAACAACCGCGGCAATCTTATGTTTTGTTTCCCACTCCATAAGCTCCTCCGGTTATTTAAATAGGTTCTTTCAATCCCAATTCAATGGTTATAATTTTCGTTAGGGCAGACAGCAAAAGTTTTTTCAAACAGCAACTATGCCGGATATGTCAATCTGAACGCCGCAATATTTTCAATAACTTCCGTCAAATACTTTCCAGCCAGGTATTTTGCCATCGGCAAATTCATATCCAGACAATTTCCGCAGTCTCGCGGCGATGCTCCCGGAATCTCTCCCTGAAAATCACGAATAAATTCAAATAGTTCTTTAATCAACGGCAAAATTTCTTCAGAATTGTAATCTCCCGCCAAAAGCAGATAAAACCCCGTCCGACACCCCATTGGACCAAAATAAACCGTTTTTTCCGCAAATTCGGGATGATTGCGCAAAAATGTTGCGCCGAGATGCTCTATCGTATGCACTTCCGCCGTATTCATAACCGGCTCGTCATTTGGACTGGTCATTCTTATATCAAAGGTTGTAACAAGTTCAGTTCCGAACCTGTCCTTCCGAGAAACATAAAGTCCCGGAACAAGTTTAAGATGATCAACCATAAAACTCGCAATTTTTTTCATAATAAACCTCCCGTTTTTTTCAAATATAGCAAAGTAAACAGCAAATTAAAAGAAAAACCTGCCGTAGTCAGACGGCAGGTTTTCTTGTCAACATATGGTTATACGATTGGCGATCACAACAATTTAAGATTACCAGCGGCGGTTCTTCCGCGATCATCATAGATATCGAAGGAGACGCGCTGACCGTCGAAGAGTTTTCTGATACCGATTTTTTCGAGTTGGGTAATATGGACGAAGACGTCTTTGACTTCGCCGTCTGGAGTAATAAAGCCATAACCTTTTTTGCAGTCAAACCATTTAACGTTACCTTGTTTCATAAACACACTCCTGGAATAAAAAATAAAATTAAAAAGAGATATAAGGATAAAAAAAGAATAATAACGTGAATGAGATTACGGAAGAGATTGTAAAGGAATGAGGAAGAAAGGCAATGAGCTATTTTTCGGGAGCAGGTATCGAATTTTTCGTACTCATTGCATTTTGTGCGCCCTTTAATTTTGTATACCTTCCTTGAGCCTCGCCATTTTTTGTCCGCAAAACATATAATGGAAAGCATGACCGCAAGAAAGCCGCCACAACGGCCGCAGAACGCCCTGCCGCAGCAAGGCCGGCATTTTTCCGAAGCGAACCCAATCCGTCTCAGCGACGCAAAAAACCGGCCTGAACCGACCGGCATCTGCAAACAAAGTTTCTGAAGATCCGTTAAAAAAAAACCTCCTGCAAAAGCAGGAGGCTTAAAAACTTGCAATAAGAAGAATTCATTCCAGATGATGTTTAGAAGACCTGGCAGCGACCTACTCTCCCGTGCCTTAAGACAAAGTACCATGGGCGCAAAAGGGTTTAACGTCCGAGTTCGGAATGGGATCGGGTGGGACACCTTCGCTATTACCACCAGGTCATCTAAACACCATCTGAAAGAATTAGAACCAAATCTGTGGAGCAGATTATTTATACGTTAAAAAATCAAGCCAATCAGACTATTAGTATCAGTTAGCTAAACACATTGCTGCGCTTACACACCTGACCTATCAACGTGGTGGTCTACCACGGTCTTAATTGGGATACCTTGTTTTGAGGTGGGTTTCCCGCTTAGATGCATTCAGCGGTTATCCCGTCCATACTTAGCTACCCAGCGTTGCTCCTGGCGGAACAACTGGTACACCAGAGGTATGTTCATCCCGGTCCTCTCGTACTAAGGACAAATCCTCTCAAGTATCCTACACCCACGGCAGATAGGGACCGAACTGTCTCACGACGTTCTAAACCCAGCTCGCGTACCACTTTAATCGGCGAACAGCCGAACCCTTGGGACCTTCTCCAGCCCCAGGATGTGATGAGCCGACATCGAGGTGCCAAACTCCGCCGTCGATGTGAACTCTTGGGCGGAATCAGCCTGTTATCCCCGGAGTACCTTTTATCCGTTGAGCGATGGCCCTTCCACTCGGGACCACCGGATCACTATGACCTACTTTCGTATCTGCTCGAAATGTCTCTCTCGCAGTCAGGCTGGCTTATGCCATTGCACTCGACGATTGATTTCTGACCAATCTGAGCCAACCTTTGCGCGCCTCCGTTACTCTTTGGGAGGCGACCGCCCCAGTCAAACTACCCACCATGCAGGGTCCCTCTCCCGGATAACGGGAGCAGGTTAGATATCAAACAACAAAAGGGTGGTATTTCAAAGTCTGCTCCACTACAACTGGCGTCGTAGCTTCATAGCATCCCACCTATTCTACACATTTGTTACCTAATACCACTGCAAAGCTATAGTAAAGGTTCACGGGGTCTCTCCGTCTAACCGCGGGTACTGAGCATCTTAACTCAGAGTTCAATTTCGCTGAGCCTATGTTGGAGACAGCGGGGAAGTCGTTACGCCATTCGTGCAGGTCGGAACTTACCCGACAAGGAATTTCGCTACCTTAGGACCGTTATAGTTACGGCCGCCGTTTACTGGGGCTTCAGTTCAATGCTTGCACATCTCTCCTTAACCTTCCAGCACCGGGCAGGCGTCAGACCCTATACTTCATCTTTCAATTTAGCAGAGCCCTGTGTTTTTAGTAAACAGTCGCTACCCCCTAGTATGTGCCCCCCACCCTAAGTTGCCTTAAAATGGGGCTTGCTTATCCCGAAGTTACGCAAGTATTTTGCCTAGTTCCTTCAACATAGTTCTCTCAAGCGCTTTGGTATTCTCTACCTGTCCACCTGTGTCGGTTTCGGGTACGGTCTTAGCCCGGGCTATTTCCTGGGACTGATTCACTGCAAGCTCAATCCAATAAGAACTTACAATTTACTCAATCCGTCACTTCCGGGCCGGTTCAGGAATATTAACCTGATTGCCATCGACTACGCATCTCTGCCTCGCCTTAGGGACCGACTAACCCTGCGCAGATTAGCTTTACGCAGGAAACCTTGGACTTTCAGCGGAAGAGTCTCTCACTCTTCTTTTCGCTACTCATGTCAGCATTCTCACTTCTGATACCTCCAGCATACCTTACGGTACACCTTCGCAGGCTTACAGAACGCTCCGCTACCACTTACACTTTAACGTGTAAATCCGCAACTTCGGTATATGGCTTTAGCCCCGTTACATCTTCGGCGCAAGACGTCTTGTTTAGATCAGTGAGCTATTACGCTTTCTTTAAAGGATGGCTGCTTCTAAGCCAACCTCCTGACTGTTTTGGACGTTTCACTTCCTTTACCACTTAGCCATAATTTTGGGACCTTAATTGGCGGTCTGGGCTCTTTCCCTCTCGACACTAGACCTTAGCACCTAATGTCTGTCTGGTGAGTATCACTCTTGAGTATTCGGAGTTTGGTAAAGTTTAGTAAGGATCGCTCCCCCTTAGCTCTTCCAGTGCTCTACCCCTCAAGGTGTCCGCTCACCGCACTACCTAAATAGTTTTCGCGGAGAACCAGCTATTTCCGAGTTTGATTGGCCTTTCACCCCTAGCCACAATTCATCCCCTACCTTTTCAACGGGAGTGGGTTCGGTCCTCCAGTTGGTGTTACCCAACCTTCAACCTGATCATGGCTAGATCACTCGGTTTCGGGTCTAATTCATGTAACTTAACGCGCTGTTAACACTCGATTTCTCTACGCCTACACCTATCGGCTTAAGCTTGCTACATAAATTAAGTCGCTGACCCATTATACAAAAGGTACGCCGTCAGGCCTTATAGACCCTCCGACTGCTTGTAGGCATCCGGTTTCAGGTTCTCTTTCACTCCCCTTATAGGGGTGCTTTTCACCTTTCCCTCACGGTACTTGTTCACTATCGGTCAATCAGTAGTACTTAGCCTTGGAGAGTGGTCTCCCCATTTTCAGACAGAATTTCTCGTGCTCCGCCTTACTCAAGAACAGTCAGCTTTTCTACTCGTACGGGGCTGTCACCCTCTCCGGCTTACCTTTCCAGGTAATTCTGATTCTTTACTGACTATCCATCGGCTGGTCCGATTTCGCTCGCCACTACTTTCGGAGTCTCGGTTGATTTCCTTTCCTACAGGTACTTAGATGTTTCAGTTCCCTGCGTTCGCCCTGCATGACTATTTATTCATCATACAGTACAGATTGCTCTGTGGGTTTCCCCATTCGGATATTTACGGATCAATGCTTGTTCACAACTCCCCGTAACTTTTCGCAGTGTACCACGTCCTTCTTCGCCTCTGATTGCCAAGGCATTCACCAAATGCCCTTACCTATCGCTTGATTCTTAACGTATAAATAATCCGCCCTCTCGGACAAACCATTCATACTCTCAACAAAAATCTACCCGCTTTTAATACTTTTCATATTAAAAGGTGTATATTTTCATACTTAATTTTTTCCTTAGATTTTATTCTAATTCCAAAATGTCGTCGTTATCGTCAATATTGCTATCAACAATAACAATCTCATTTCTTTCTTCTTATTCACAATGTTTTATAACTATCCAGATCAAAGCCTTGGTGGAGGTAAGGAGGATCGAACTCCTGACCCCCTGCTTGCAAAGCAGGTGCTCTCCCAGCTGAGCTATACCCCCTCTAAGAGTGGTGGGTCTGGGAAGACTTGAACTTCCGACCTCACGCTTATCAGGCGTGCGCTCTAACCACCTGAGCTACAAACCCTTAAGTCTTCAACTTAACGGTCTCTCACCAGTTTCTTCAATCTTTAAGAGGATACGCAGACAGCGAATATTCGTCTTCTTGTCTTTGAAAGGAGGTGATCCAGCCGCAGGTTCCCCTACGGCTACCTTGTTACGACTTCGCCCCAGTCGCTGACCCTACCGTGGTCGCCAGGCTCCCTTGCGGGTTACCTCAACGCCGTCAGGCAGAACCAACTCCCATGGCGTGACGGGCGGTGTGTACAAGACCCGGGAACGTATTCACCGCGGCATGCTGATCCGCGATTACTAGCGATTCCAACTTCATGTTCTCGAGTTGCAGAGAACAATCCGAACTGAGATAACTTTTTAAGATTGGCTCAACCTCGCGGTCTCGCTCCCCTCTGTAGTTACCATTGTAGCACGTGTGTAGCCCAACTCGTAAGAGCCATGATGACTTGACGTCATCCCCACCTTCCTCCGGCTTGTCACCGGCAGTCCTATCAGAGTGCCCAACTTTACTCGCTGGCAACTGATAGCAGGGGTTGCGCTCGTTGCGGGACTTAACCCAACATCTCACGACACGAGCTGACGACAGCCATGCAGCATCTGTCACTTATCCAGCCTAACTGAAAGGGCTCATCTCTGCGCCCCCCGATAAGGATGTCAAGAGTTGGTAAGGTTCTTCGCGTTGCATCGAATTAAACCACATGCTCCACCGCTTGTGCGGGTCCCCGTCAATTCCTTTGAGTTTTAATCTTGCGACCGTACTCCCCAGGCGGAATGCTTATCGCGTTAACTTCGTCACCGACCCTAAAGCCGACAACCAGCATTCATCGTTTACAGCATGGACTACCAGGGTATCTAATCCTGTTTGATCCCCATGCTTTCGTGCCTCAGCGTCAGTATATGGCCAGATAGCCGCCTTCGCCACCGGTGTTCTACCCAATATCTACGAATTTCACCTCTACACTGGGTATTCCGCTATCCTCTCCATAACTCTAGCTACATAGTTATAACGGCTATTCCGAGGTTAAGCCCCGGGATTTCACCGCTATCTTACATAACCGCCTACACACCCTTTACGCCCAGTAATTCCGAACAACGCTCGCCCCCTTCGTATTACCGCGGCTGCTGGCACGAAGTTAGCCGGGGCTTCTTTAGATGCTACCGTCATCATCGTCACATCCGAAAGAGCTTTACAATCCGAAAACCTTCTTCACTCACGCGGCATGGCTGGGTCAGAGTTGCCTCCATTGCCCAATATTCCTCACTGCTGCCTCCCGTAGGAGTCTGGACCGTGTCTCAGTTCCAGTGTGGCTGATCGTCCTCTCAGACCAGCTATAGATCGTAGGTTTGGTAGGCCTTTACCCCACCAACTGCCTAATCTTCCGCGGGCCGTTCTTTCGGCGATAAATCTTTCACCCTCAGGTCTTATGCGGTATTAGCATCCGTTTCCAGATGTTGTCCCCCACCAAAAGGTACGTTCCCACGTGTTACTCACCAGTGCGCTACTCTCATTATATGGTGCAAGCACCACACAAATCCCGTTCAACTTGCATGTGTTAAGCCTGCCGCCAGCGTTCGTTCTGAGCCAGGATCAAACTCTCATCTTAAAATGATTCTTCAATCCCGTCTAATTACTTACTCATAAAAGAATTTTCTTGGTTCCTTTTTTTTCAGATACACTAGACTTTACATATTTATTTTCACAAATACCCGCCGTCTGCGTATCCTCTTCTTTACTTATTTACTCTCTTCTATAACTAC
>CDZN01022862.1_pt1 | contig 43110 bp, 33 predicted proteins | sample 557701 | NCBI WGS metagenome assembly CDZN01 (sample SAMEA3182089, study PRJEB8094) | gut metagenome | biome: human; feature: gut; material: Stool; isolation source: human stools | place: Canada | collected 2013-02-04 | reverse complement strand
CCGGAGGTTGATTACTTTTACATCCATTTAGAGTAAGAAGGCTAAGTAGTAGAAAAGCCGAAATAAAAACTTTTTTCATAATGTTCTGTTTAATAGGGTGATTGAAGATTCCAGCCTTTTACAATAACTGGAGATTCCAAATTTATTTTTAATATTTTTGATTCCTGTGGGTTAAGCCATATATAGTTCTCCGAAACGATAAGTTGGTCCATTTTTTCTGGTACTTCTACGTGTACTCCGATAGCAGGGTGCTTTCCTGTATTTGTTAAAGTCACCATATTACCTGTGCGTTCCATTTTAATTTCTGTTTGGGGCATTGATACGATGGAGCCCGGACGTACTTCGTAATTGGTAAAGTAATAATTCCGATATATGTTTTTGTTATCTTTGATTATGTCCAGAACAAAGAATAGCATGGTCGATTTGGTTTGTTCTCTATTCAGATTTATTTCTCCTAGTTTTTTGACGACATTATCATCGCCGATACCGTTGAAAGTATGGGTGGCAACAGTATCTAGTAATGCATTGTATATAGACACTTTGACTTGATAAGGTTCTTTCTCTAATGTTTGGCAGTCATCAAGTAGATAGACAGGAAGACTGACTTCTTGACTGGCAAGGTTGCTGCGGTCAAATAGCATGACTGCTGCTAACGGGGCAAAAGACTTTTGCACAAAATAGTGAACGGGTTTTATGATACCATAATAGTCTACACATGACCATGATACACCAGGATAGTTATCGTTCATCTTATAATAAAGTGCTCCGGTAGTATGAGGCCATAATGTGCGTGCCCGTTCTAATGTATGGCGTACTCCTACTACTTGTGCTAACTGTGACCCGAGGATGAAAGAAGCCAGCGAATCCTTCGGCATAAAATAACCGGAATATTGAGTGAGTTTCTCCATTTCTCTCATCGTTCCGAAGATAGGAGTGTGGTGCGTGAAATTACCGCTCCTTTGGGGAGGCCACACTTCTTTTTCCTCGTCCAAATATCTACGCACTGTCTCGATGTGAGGCAATGATGCTATCCCAAATTCTCCCCAAAAAGGAGCGGTCATATTCAAATTGTGATTAAGATGAGCATCGTCCCACCAGCAGTTGTAATTGTGCAGGCTGCCTCCCCAGGCTTCCCCACGATGGAAGGGACGTGTTCCGTCAAGTTCTATACTAAGTCGTCCCATCATGTCAATTGCAGGTCCGAATGGTTTATCTGATTCATTCCCTGCTCCCCACATAATAAGAGAAGGGTGATTTCTTAATCGTTTGGTATTTCTTTCCACTGTTTCTTGCAGGATAGTGTACGGTTGCGTGTTATGGCTATTCCAGGCCGTTGGCCATTCTTGCATGACTAAAATACCATATTTATCGCATAATTCGTAAAAATCATCGGTTTCGGGCATTCCTCCTCCCCAGGCTCTTAACATTTGTATGTGCTGGCTTTGGGCTATCTGGAGCAAATGCTCGTATTTATTTCTTGAGAAGTCCATTAATGCATCCATAGTGCACCAGCCTGTTCCTTTTATGAACATCGGCTTGCCATTGATGACGAATGTCCAGTTATAATAATCTTCTTTAGCACCATCAATTAATGGTCTCATCTCAATAGTCCGTATACCGAACGACGTTTTTATATGGGCTGTCTTCCCTTTTTGTGGAACGAAGAATAGGTTGAGGTCGTATAGTGATTGTTCTCCTCTGTCATTGGGCCACCAAAGATGCGGATCTTTGATTTGAAAGTCTAAAGATAAAGTTTCCTGTTTTTTCTGACTATTTATGTCGAAACGATAATATTGTGTTATTCCTTTGAAGTTCTTGGGAGATACTTCTGCATATAATACTCCTTTTAATGGAGATGATTTTTTATGCAGATCAAGAGTTAAGCGCATTTGACCATCGAGCGAACGAGTAGCGATGAAGGGTGATTCTATTTCTACTGCGGCTTGTTCTTTTAATTGAACACTACGCCAGATTCCTAATGATGGGATTTGTGCATAATGCCATCCATAAACGCAATTGAATACAACTGTATATTTCCAACTTTCATTTGCGTTGGGAGGCCAGTTGCCCAGAAACATTTGAGGGATGGCTTCTAGTTTTACTATGAGAGTGTTTTTATTCTTTAAATAGTTACCTATTGAAAAATCGGGCCCTCCGAACATACCTTCGTGTGTTCCTAAAAGTTTTCCATTGAGCCATATTGTACATTTGTTAGCAATTCCGCCAAAAGATAATATACAGTGAGATGAGGGGGAGTCTAGTTCGAACTCCCGCTTCATCCACCATGTCTTGTAAGATTGTTTTTCTGCAATAGAGTCATTCTGTCCGATGTATGGATCGGGTATGATTCCATTTTCTACTAATGCGGTGTGAATACTACCAGGCACACGGGCAGGTATTTGATCTGTCCAGATAGTGTGTAAACGTTCTTTTTCAGTTCCTCCTTCTGCCAGTTGCCAGGTTCCGTCCAAAAAGATGTTTGCAGGAGTATCTCTGACAAGAGGAATATTTCCTGTTTCAGTCATCTGTATACCTTTTACTCCCATTGGAGATAGCTTTGCTGCAAAGCTTTCTCTGTCTATCTCATCCATTGATTTTTGTGCAATAACCATTGGAGTGGATAGCAGTAAAGTGATAATAGTGATGATTCGAGTTCTCATGGACAGTATTTATTCTGATTATTGTTGTGTACTTTTATATTTCAGGAGCGTGCTTAATTGCGGACGATCCTGTGTGTAATTATTGGTCGGTTGGACAGATAAGGGATAATCACCCCATCGTGGACCGGCAGACCAGTAAGTTCCGTTTATTCCATTTTCTTGTAGATATTTAAGTGCTGCATCAAGAATATCCATCCAACGGCCGTCAGTATCAGGTATACCATATTCACCAACGAATCCACGTTTATTATTCTCTTTCAGCCAGTCAACAAAAGGTTTCAAACGAGCCACCCCTGTTTGAACGGTTGCACCATCTTCATCATATCCTTTATTATAGTTTCCGGAAGAATCCGAATCGAAATATATATGTGCCTGGAATATCAGGTTATTACTTGGATCTGTAAGAGTTTTCAGATTGTCACTGCATTCTTTCCATCGTCTGGCAGAGCTGAATTCGTCTCCGCTAACTATGATGGTCGTTTTAGTATCTATAGTGCGGATGGCATTAATGCAGGCTTGGGCTATGTTAACCCATGGTGTCGATGCCAGCATTTCGTAGGGCTCATTCATGATGTCGTAACCCCAGATATTTTTATAGTCTTTAAACTCTTTTGCCAGTTTCTTCCATACGTCACAGAAATTGTCAACAGTGCATCGTGCATTACCAATGATTGCATATTGATTATTTTGTGAACTTTGACCGTCGCAATATACACAATATCTTCCAAAGTTATGCATATCCAGAAGTATCTGTATGTTTCTATCTTCAGCGGCTTTGACGAATTTCTTCATTTTTGCCAGCTCTGTTGCATTTAATTCCCCATTCATTGTGGGTTGTATACGTTCCCAACGAAAAGGAAAACGTACCAGATAAAGGCCTTTGGCTTTAAAGTAATCCAAATCTTTTTCTGTGGGATAACCATAGTGGGTACCATCCACCCCCGGATACACATTCCCAAATTCAGCTCCTGATAGGTTAACTCCAAAATAAGCTGCTTGTTTGGTTGGTTGAGGCTCATCACTATTTTCTTCTTCGTCTGATTTGGAACAAGATGAAAATAGAAGTGCTACAATCGTTACTAATGAAAATAAGTCTTTTAGCATAAATCGAATCTTTTTGATTATGAGGGAACGCCCATATTAAAGCGTTCCCTTTTTTATTTTTACTTATGAACAAATCTGAAATTACACATACTTAAATCAAAATCCTGTGCAGATTCAGGAGAGAATATGATTTTGAAAGCTGTGTTGGTACTGGGATCGATGGAACTGGGCAACAATGATTCTGTGTCAGCACTGATCCGTACTGTTTGCCATCCGCCATAAGTATTGACCGGAATTCCTCCTTTGGAAGGATACCATCCATAATCTCCTAAGATGATACGCGCTTGGGCTGATATCGGGAATTTAGCTCCAGTACAGATTTCAAATCTTAAATCGTATGATGAAAGATCTGCGGCTACTTCTGCTGGTACAGTAATATATCCGGCCCACATAACCATCCATCCCCAAGCTTTCACGGAATTATTGAATCGAATATATTTTCCTCCTTCTACTAATGGTTCCGGTTGTCCTTCTAATGTGCCGTCACATAAGAAATTTTTCGGGGCATCAGGGAATTGGCTGGAATGTGTAAAAGCACCGCTTCCCGGCCAATTATTGAAATCAAAAAGTTGAGATACTCCCGGATCCATGTATGTGAGCTTGTATGCTTCATCCATATTGGCTCCTTTTATAGTAAGGGTAGATTTTGGAGTGGCATTTGCGGGGATTTCTATTGTCAGTTCTGTACGAGTGGCATCGATTACATTTACCGGTAAATTACCTAGATTAACAATTGCTTCTTCGATTGTAATACCGTAAAGGTCAAAGTTGTCACCTGTAATAACTGTCGTATCTCCTGGTTGGGTAAATTCATTCTTGAGTCCATTGATTGTTAAATCAGGGATGGAAACAACAAAAGGAATACTTAGTTCTCCGTGTTTGGTTGTAATATAAATCGTGTTGGTCACTTCTTTAGGAAGTGCACGGGGAATAGGTGCGAGAAGCATATCGTAGGTCGAATATACCTCCTTGCTGTCCACTTCGATATCATTGAATTTTAGAGAGGTGATGTCTCCGAGATTTGTTCCCTCAATTCGTACTACTTGTTCGAAATTCGCTCCCTCAATGGGAAATTCAGCATCTGTTGCCAAAACAACTTTGTCTACAGTCGGAGCACCTGTTGACGGTTTGTTTTCTTTGGCTTTCAGATCGTCGACTTCAACAATATCCGTACAGGATGTTAAAGCAAATATGGATGCTGCGATTATTGCAAAATATTTTATTTTCTTCATAATCTGTTTTATTACATGGTTATAAGTGATTAATCCCAGCCAGGATTATTCTCATTAATTCCTTGGTTCGTTAGGATTTCAAGAGTCGGAATCGGGAATAGCAGATGTTTACTGGAACGTTGTTTTACGTTATTGGCTTCATCCATTCCGCCTAGAGCATTCATTGCCTGCAAATAAATTCCCCAACGTATTAAATCCCAACGACGATCGCCTTCCAAGGCTAATTCCATTGCACGTTCTTCAAGGATTGCAGAACGCAGGCTGGTTTTATCTGTAAAGTTTGCCAGTTCTTTACCTGTTGCGTTACTACGGGTGCGGACATCATTTAAAGCGTCTACCGATTCTTTTGTCGGACCATTTAATTCATTAGCTGCTTCTGCAAAAATTAGAACAACATCAGCATAACGTAAAAATGGGTAATTGGCATCTGTACGAGGTTGAGTCTGATCGGCTATTTGTTGTGAATATTTAGTGGTGAAAGCAAAGAACTGTTCTGAACCTGCTTCATCACATCTCCATCCGGAGGTTACTTTAGGATTATCGAACGGAGGCTCTTTGGCTTCAACCATACGTTGCCATTTCCCGAAGTTCGGATAGTATGAACCACCACCCCAACTTGTATCGGAGTTCTGACGTATCCAACAATGCAACACTCCTTTGTCCACGCGGTAGTCTTTTTCTTCAAACAATAGATACCAGTGTTTTCTACATCCTACCGTTAAACTATTGTCTATGTTTCCTGCTGCATTGAGTCTGCCACAGTAGTGCGAGCTGAATAGTGTACCGTATAATTCATCACCGGATTTAGTTTGTAAACCGAATAAGTGTTCACTACAAGTTTTGCCGGAAGGAGACCAAATCAAATCATAGTCCTCAAGTTTGTGTGTCCCATATTCTCCTCCGATTACATCTCCCGCAACTTCGTAGGCCAGTCTGTAATATTCTTGAGAAGAAAAGCTTTCGTAACCGGCAACTTGATCCTTGGAGAATGTTGTCGGAACAGGTTCTGTATACACTTTGGTCATAGTACCATTTACATTCTGCATAACAAACGGTGCACCGGTTTTTACTGTTATTTGTTCTCCGGTAGACATGGAAGCAGAACCGATAGTTGCATATACTTTGGCTAACAAACCTGCTGCAGTTGCAGCACAGACTCTTCCGGGTTTAAAGCCATTATCTGTGTTTTTATAAATCATATCTTTAGCATCTTTAAGCAAAGGTATGATTGTTTCCGTGTAGACTTGTGCAATCGGAATACGCGGATTGTTAGTATATTGTCCGGATTCGTTTACACTGACCGAATAAATAGGGATAGCTCCATAAGCACGTACCAAGTAGAAATATGCCCATGCTTTAAGAAAATAACATTCTCCTAATGCATTCTTTTTAAATTCTTCCGATACATTCTGCATCTTATTGATTTCAGAGACCGCTATATTTGCCCGGTTAATCAACGAGTACATTCCGGTCCAAAGTACATCGGCCTGTCCGTCACCTCCCTGGAAGTTACCGCTTCCAAACTGGCTGAACTGCCATACTGCACCGGAAATATAGTCACAGTCATAATCCAGCGGTCGTGGGAAACTACCGTATCTGAACATGGCTTCGTGTAATGTATTATATACTCCTGTTACCCACATGTCGGCACCATTATCAGAATCCTCAACATCTTCAGGGACAATGAAGTCGAAAGGCTTTTCTTCGATCATACTTTCGCATGATGTCATTACTGCTCCGGATAATAGGAGACTGGATGCCATCAGATATATGAATATATTTTTCTTTTTCATCATTTCTTGAGATTATAAAGTTAATTTAAAACCTATTGAATATGTTCTGCTGCTCGGGTATGAGAAAATATCAACTCCTCTTCTAGAAGCGTCAGAACCAAAGGCGTTTACATCCGGATCAAACCAACTATAACCTGTAATCGTGAATACGTTTGTTACTGTACCGAAAACAGACAAATTGCTAATACCTTTTATGACTGAACCGAAATTGTAGTTTAAGTTGATTGTTTTTAGTCTGAAGTAAGAACCATCTTCTACATAACGATCGGAGAGTTTCATGTCACGAGTCATTGCAGTAGTGACGCGAGGCCATCTGGCGTTAGCTGCATTCTCTGGTGTCCAGCGTGAATCATAAGCATCTTGAGTGATGTTTGCAATACTACTCATTCCGATATTAGTCAAGTTCCCGTTAAAAATATCATTTCCATGAGTTCCTTGGAAGAACAATCCCAAAGTCAGATTTTTCCATCGCAAATTGGCGTTCAAACCATAAATAAAATCAGGATTGGTATCACCGATGATGGCGCGGTCTTCTGACGTTATTTTTCCGTCATTGTTTTTGTCCAGATATTTGATTTCACCGATCATTCTGCGAGCCTCATCATCAGATGCTTTAGCATATATTGGATCTGCACGGACTTCTGCTATATTATCATAGAAGCCGTCTTCTATATAGCCGAAGATTGTTCCGATAGGTAGTCCGTTTCTTTGCAGAAATACTTCTTTGGCACTATACCATAATTGGTTAGCATATTGGTCAGCTGTTAAACCTCCGATTTCATTTTTATTAAAAGAGATGTTGCCGTCGAAGTCTAGGCTCCAGTCTTTTTTATCTAATGCAATGATTTTACCAGTTAGTTCAAGTCCTTTGTTTTTTACATGGCCGAAATTCGTCCACATTGTAGTATAACCGGTACTGTTCGGTATAGATACATTTTGTAGCAGGTCATTGGTTTTCTTGTAATAATAGTTAGCGGATAAACTAATTCTGTTATTCCAGAATCCCATGTCGAGCCCGACATTATATTGGTCGGTTGTTTCCCATTTGAGTTTATCATTCAAAGGACCTTTGTAAGTTTGTCCTGCAAATCCGCTGCTTAATGTTCCGTCCAGAGGGTAATTGGATGGTGCAAGTGAAGCGATAGTCTGGTAACTGCTGATAGCTTGATTACCGGTTTGACCGTAGCTGAGTCGCAACTTTAAGTTACTGAATATATTCAGGTTTTTGATGAATTCTTCTTCCGATATAGTCCATGCTACTGCTCCTGAAGCGAAGTTCGCGAATTTATTTCCCGGAGCGAAACGACTTGAACCGTCACGACGGAATGATGCTGTGAAAATATAACGATCCTTGAATGTGTAGTTGGCACGTCCTAATAAAGAGACTAGAACTGCTTGTCCTCGATAGCTGGCCGGTGTTTCAATATTTAATGCCTGACTCATATCGAAGTCTTGTGTGATGTCAGTCGGGAAGTTGGATGCATTCATTGTTTTTCCACCCCAGTCCGATTTTTCGTAAGTGAAACCGGCTACTACATTGAGATGATGTAACTTGTTAAATGTCTTATCGAAAGTAACCAATGATTCTGCTGTTAAGTTCTGCCAGAAGTTATCACTCTTACCAGCACGTCCGTTAGATGCTTTACCTTCTCCTGTTTCACGATTGTAGTAACTTGCACGATCGTTTACTGAATAACTGATACCTAGATTCTGACGGAATTTCAAACAGTCGAGGATTTTAATCTCGGCAAACGCAGAAGTAAATACATTGATTGACTTCAGCTCATCTTTAGCTGTATTAACGTATGTACGTGGATTGGCTGACAACCATGCATAAGAATCATCTTCTGTCTTGTCTCCTACATATAATGTCGGTAAATAAAGCATGGCAGAACGGATGATACTATAATCATAAGAATTTGACTTGGCAAACTTAGTTAACGAACGGGTGAAGTTGATATTTAGTCCCGTATTTAACCAAGGTTTCACATGGCTTCCGATGTTGGCACGAACAGCAAAACGTTCATAACCAGAATTCTTGATAATACCTGTCTGGTCTGTATAGTTGCCTGAAAATGCATAGTTGCTCTTTTCATTTCCTCCTGATACACTAAGATTGTATTCCTGTGTTAATGCATCTTGTAAGATCTCGTCCATCCAGTTGGTGCCTTCTACCCATTCTTTATTGCCGTATTCGTCTTCGCGATAACCCGGATTGAGATAATCTTCCGGTGAAGCATAGTATTTACCGGAATTGGGAACGATTTTATCGTTCTCGTCGCGACGGTAGTTCCATTTACCACGGTAAGGAAGGTATGAATAAGGAAGATTGTCATAAGCAGCTCCATTGATTACACCCTCATTTACATAATTAGCATAGGTGTAAGCATCCAGCATTTTAACCATTTTGGCTATTTTGGAAAGTCCGAAATTGGCCGAGAACTCAACTTTAGCGTCTCCGGCACGACCTCTTTTTGTGGTAATCAATACGACACCATTCGCTCCGCGAGAACCGTAAATGGCTGTTGCCGAAGCATCCTTTAAAATGTCGATTGATTCGATGTCATTAGGATTGATCAATGACAGAGGATTAGTGGTGGAGTTGTTGCCCTCGTTGGCTTTACTGCTTGGAGTATCTCCTACCTCAAACGGAATACCGTCGACAATGTAAAGTGGTTGTGAATTTGTAGAGAATGAGTTAGCACCACGGATGGTGATACTTACACCTGAACCGGGAGCACCATCACTCTGGTTTACTTGTACACCAGCTAATTTACCTTGTAGGGCTTGGGAAATGCTGGTCGGGTTACCAAGCATCAAGTCATCACTTTTAATAGAAGCAACGGCTCCGGATAAATCTTTTTTCCTCATTGTACCATAGCCGATAACTACTACTTCATCCAAAGATTGAGTATCATCTTTGAGTGAAACATTGATTGTTTTACGGTTTCCTACAGTGACTTCTGTTGTTTTATAACCGATAAAAGTATACTGAAGAACAGATTTTTGGCTTTCTACTGTTATAGTATATTTACCATTTAAATCACTGATGGTACCATTGTTTTTTTTAACTCCTAACTCAACAATATTAACTCCGGGAAGAGGTTCACCTTTACTGTCTGTTACAGTACCTTTAATTTCAATACCTGCTGCTGATGCAGCTGTATTTATCATCCAGAACATAATCAAAAAGAGCCAGACTCCTTTTGATCCTTTTAGCATCCGCACTTTTGAGCGGGGAAAAGAAAAGAGATTCTTTTTCATTTTTATCAAATTTAAAATTAACTTTAGTATAAAATCTCGTACATTTATTATTGATGCAAAGCTAGTAAATAAGGAATGTAAATTATTGACGTTATTTGCCTAAAACTGATATTATTTTATCATTCTTTATTTTTATAAATATGTGAGTTGTATTGTCGGATAAACTTACGGCTTTGACGTCCCGCAGGTTTTATTAAAGACTCGTCCCATCCTCCGTTTTTGTTTGCTCGCGGAAGAATCATGGAGCAAGTTTCGTTCTTGTCTGAAATGGACCAGTTAACCCAGCTGATCTTTTTGCTTTCCAGCCATTCTACCCAACGAGTCCATTCGGGTATATCTAATGGGCCATCGCCAGTACATTCCATGCCTGCACATTCAGACACAAAAATGGGAATTCCTTTTTCCCATGCCGCTTCAGCTCTATCCCGTAACTCTTGTTTATGAGTGGCGGCATAGAAATGGAGGGTATACATTATATTATTGAATCCTTCTAAAGGACTTTCTGCTACCAGGTGTAAGTCTTGGTCCCAGTGTGGGCTGCCTACAAGAATAATATTATCAGGATCATATTTACGTATTTCAGAGATAATATCAGCTGCATATTCTTTCACACTTTCCCAACTGTCTTCCATAGGTTCGTTGTATATTTCATAAATAATATGAGGATATTTTCCGTATTTCTGTGCCATCATTGAGAAAAATGCTTTTGCTTCTTTTTTTTGTGGATAATAAGTATGCCAGTCGATTATTATATAGAGGTCGTTTTTAATTGCCGCTTTAATCACTTTATTCATGCATTTTAATGCAAATTCCGGATTTTCAATGTAGTTGTCTTCAATAACTGTTCCCATGGCGGCGCGTAAAACGGTACATTTCCAATCTTTTTTCAACCATTTCACAGATTGCTTATTGTAAAATCTGGGCCATAGGTTGTGCCAGCCATAACTAACCCCTCTTAATACAATAGGGTCTCCGGTTTGGCTGCATAATTGATTACCTTTTACTTGTAGTTGTCCCCATTGTTTTACAGGATCTTTACTGTAACTGAATAATGATATCATGGAGAATAAGGTGATAAACAAAATGACTTTCTTCATTTTCATAATAAATTAGGTATAACATATAAGATGGACGTTGCAAAGTAAGCACAAAAAAAATATGTAAAAAAGTGCTTTGTTATCATATACTGATACTTTTCTTACTATTTATTTAAGGCAAGAGTATATTACCTTATTATATATATACAAAAAAGATTAAGCCGGAAAATAAATATGATAACAGATGGCTTGAAGGTTAAAATAGTATATTGATTTGATAATAAAGTGGTTGTATGCTTATATAAGTTGCCGTACTTTTATGAATTAAATTTTATAGATAGATTCATGTTTTATTTTATATTTATCACCTTATGAAAAGAAGTATTTTTTTAGTTTGTTTTGTTGTTTTCGGGGTTGTGTCATTGTCGGCAATTGGCTCGATAGTCTCTGTAGCACAGTCGGGTTGGCAGACCGATAATATATCTTATGGTATATCCCGAATGGTTGATATTGCATCTTTGCCCCTGTTAGATCGTGGAATCTCTGTCCACTATGAAGGCAGTATTGATAAAAGAGGAAAGAATGCCGACTGGGATTGGAGTCTTTACCAGGATCAACGTGGAGAATGGGTAATATTTGATGTTGATGGTCCGGGATGCATTTATAATCTTGTACAACATCGCTATATGAGTTCAAGTGATCCGCTCTTCCGTTTTTATTTTGATGGAGAAGAAACGCCTCGTTTTAGTTTACGTTTATCTGAATTCGGAGAGAAAGAGCCTTTTATAAAACCTTTGGCTGAAAGTTATATTGGTCCGTTTGATAACGGAAGAGGGCCCATACGTGTTGCACGGAGTTTTGTTCCAATGCCGTTTAATAAGGGCTGCCGTGTAACTACCGATGTGAAACTGGAAGGTTATGAAAGAACCAAAGGTGAAGGAGGTTGGGGACATGTTGTATATCACACTTATGCGGACAATGGTATCAAGACCTTTACCGGGAAGGAGAATTATGATACTTTGATACAATTATGGAAGAAACAAGGAAGTAATCTTTTGTGCAAAGATCAATTGGCATATCATCGTAAGTCGGAACAAAAGATCAATGCTGGCGAATCCATTACTTTATTGGATGAAAAAGGAGAGGGAGCTATTGGTTCTTTAAAATTTTATCTTCCGGAGATTAATGAGCAGCACTTGCAGGATGTATGGATTCATATGTTTTGGGATGCTCATCAACAACCCGATATTTCTTGTCCTTTAGCGTGTTTGGGAGGCAACTCTTTGGGCTTTCACGATACCAACTATTTGCTGTCAGGATATAACACAGACGGTTGGTTTTATAATTATTTTCCAATGCCATATTGGAAGCATGCGAAGATAATAATTGAAAATCGTAGTGGCGTTCCTGTTTCTTTGGGATTCTCAGAAATAGCTGTTTCCAGGTCGGTTTATCCCACATCTAATACCGGATACTTTCGTAATACACCATATTATACCCGAAAACATGTGGCAGGAATAGATAGTCCGATAGCTGCTATTCAAGGAAGAGGGAAGATGGTTGCTGCTCATATTACATGTCATGCCGAACGTTCACATATCATTTCTTGCGAGGGGGATGTTCGTGTATATATTGACGGCAAACGAACACCACAAGTTGAGAGTGACGGTTCTGAAAGTTATGTTTGTTATGGTTGGGGATTCCCGACCCCGCCTGAAGTGCATCCAATGGGAGGGTATGACGGTCTTTCGGATAACCCATGGTCTATGACTCGTTTTTGTATAGGCGATAGTTATCCTTTCTATTCAGAACTGAAGTTTGGAATAGAGTCGGGCGAATATAACAATCAGTATTTGGAACACTCGGGTACTATATTCTATTATGGTCAAGATAAAAATGTACTGGTGAAAACTGATAGTTTGGATTTAAACTCTTCTCGTTCTATTAAACGGCACTCTTATAAAGCTATGGGTAATGTACGCAGAACAAAATTGGAAAGTTTCTTTGAGGGAAATGAGGATCGTATTTTATATGTAGGAGAAACCGTCCGGTTTGAAAGTTTTAGTAGTTTTAGAGTGAATATATCTTCTCAAAATGAAGGAGTGCGTTTACGTAGGTTGAGCGACCAAAACGATGTTCGACAAGCAGCCCGTGTTTTTGTTGATGGTGAAGAGGTTACAGAACGTTTATGGTATGTAGCTGATAGTAACCCTTATAAACGCTGGCTGGAAGATGACTTTGAAATTCCAGCCAGGTATACTAAGGGAAAAAAATCATTAAATATTCGTATCGTACCAGTTTCTATGTCTAAAGAGGGAAAAAATACTTGGAATGAAGCTGAATATCAGGTGTTTTGTTATAATAATTAAATATTATAAATCAATACTACCGTGTACGCCACATAACAAAGTATCATAATCCCTCCTTCGATTCTTGTGATAGTCCTTTTGGCAAAGAACAGCCCGAATAACCAGAGCAGGATACCGGAACCTACTAGTGTAAACAGGTCGAAGTTGGTAATTCCGCTAAGATGGAGAGGAGTGATGCTGGCGCTACATCCCAGTACAAAGAATATATTGAAGAGATTACTACCGATCACATTTCCAATAGCAATTTCCGGATTTTTCTTTAATGCGGCAACGATAGACGTAGCCAGTTCAGGAAGAGAAGTACCTCCTGCAACCAGTGTCAGTCCGATAATCGATTCGCTGACACCTAGGTTGCGGGCGATGCCCGTAGCGCCGTCAACAAACAACTGACCTCCAAAAATAAGGGCAGCCAAGCCTCCGATGATATAAAGAATGGATTTCCACCAGGGGAGTGATTTGATTTCTGTCTCCTCTTCTATGGTCGGAGGTGCTATCTGTCCCGCCTGTTCCGTTGTGCCCGGCTTGGAGGCGATGGCAAAGGTGTAACCCATGAAGATGACAAAGAAACAAAGTAATAATAAGCCGTCTACTCTGTTCAGGATATTCTCCGGAGCTTTATCCAGAAATACATCATTGGCACAAATCAGCAAGACAATAGAAGAAAGTATGCAGAGCGGTATCTCTTTTCTAAGTGTATTGCGGGTGATGACAATCGGGGCGAATAAGGCCGTGCAGCCCACAATCATCAACGTATTGAAAATGTTACTTCCCACCACATTACCTATGGCAATATCCGCGCTTCCTTTGAGGGCAGAAGATACACTGACCGTCAGTTCCGGGGCAGAAGTGCCGAATGCAACGATGGTAAGTCCGATCACGATGGGAGGGATGCGAAAACGCTTGGCTACCGAGGCGGCACCGTCTGTTAATCCGTTAGCTCCTAGAAGAATGAGGATTAATCCCCCGATAAGTAATAATATATTCATGCTTTTTTCTCTTTTAGTGGCAAAGATAATCAATTTGGAAATGGTAATGTCAAAAACAATCCGTATGTTTGCTCTGTTTTTAATGAAATGTTAGATTAACCTTAATTATAATCAAGGAATATAAGGTATGGAAATAAATAAAATAAAACGGTCGTTACTGGTGTTGTTCTTTTCTTTCCTGGCAATCGGGGCGCAAGCACAGTTGGAACAGGCGGTTAAGAAGATATTTGCCGGAGATACAATAACGGGCGGACATGTTCCTTTGAAGCGGGATTCGGATTCTATCCATCTGGTGAATATGCGGAAATCATTGGAAGAAGCCCGGCTCAACGAGGCGAATATGCGGATGGAAATGGAGCAGATGAAGCTCCAGATGGCTACCGCCGACTCCGTAAAATATGCACAGCAGCGACAGCGTATCGACTCTCTGCGGCAGTTCACTAAAGGCATGCCAGTAGTGGCGGACGGTGATACCTTATTTTACCTTTTCACCAAACGTGGCGGATATACTCCCCAGCAACGTGCACAGATGACCGGTGCAGCGATCGAAGAAATAGGAAGACGTTTTAATCTGAAACCCGATTCTGTTGCTATCGACCATTCGGACATTGTTTCCGATTTGATGTACGGCAGCAAAGTACTGCTTTCTCTTACCGATCAGGACGCTTTGTGGGAAGGAGTCTCTCGTGATTCGCTGGCTAAAGAAAGACAGCAGAACGTTGTCGCCAAACTGCATGAGATGAAAGCGGAGCACGGACTTTGGCGAATGGCAAAGCGTGTGCTCTATTTTGTGTTGGTAATTGTAGGACAGTATTTTCTGTTCCGCTTGACCAACTGGTTGTTCCGTAAACTGAAAGCGCGTATTTTGCGTCTGAAAGACACGAAGATAAAACCGGTATCTATCCAGGGATATGAATTGCTGGATGCGCAGAAACAGGCAAACCTGTTAGTATTCCTGTCCAGTATCGGGCGGTATATACTGATGGGATTGCAACTACTGTTTACCGTACCATTGATTTTTATCATCTTCCCGCAGACAGAAGGGTTGGCATATCAACTGTTGGGATATATATGGAATCCGATTCGCGCTATCTTTGTGGGTATCATTGACTATATTCCTAAGTTGTTTACCATTATCGTTATTTGGTATGCTGTGAGGTATCTGGTGCGTCTCGTCTTGTATCTGGCACGTGAAGTGGAAGCAGGACGACTCAAAATCAACGGCTTCTACCCGGACTGGGCGATGCCGACTTTCCATATCGCCCGTTTCCTGCTTTATGCATTTATGATTGCGATGATTTATCCTTATCTCCCAGGCTCCGATTCCGGTGTGTTCCAAGGTATTTCGGTATTTGTCGGATTGATCGTTTCGCTCGGATCAAGTACGGTTATCGGTAATATTATTGCCGGACTGGTGATTACTTATATGCGTCCGTTCAAGATGGGCGACCGGATCAAATTGAATGATACCACAGGTGATATCATCGAAAAAACTCCTCTTGTCACCCGTATCCGGACTCCTAAAAATGAGGTTGTGACTGTTCCCAATTCATTTATCATGTCGTCTCATACGGTAAACTACAGTACTTCAGCTCGTGAATATGGATTGATTATTCACTCGGAAGTATCTATCGGCTATGATGTTCCCTGGCGGCAGGTTAATCAGATATTGATTGATGCTGCGTTGAACACTCCCGGTGTGGTGGACGATCCGCGTCCGTTTGTGTTGGAAACTTCGTTGAGCGATTGGTATCCGGTCTATCAAATTAATGCTTATATCAAACAGGCAGATAAGATGGCACAGATTTATTCGGATTTGCATCAGAACATTCAGGATAAATTTAATGAGGCCGGCATTGAAATCATGTCACCGCACTATATGGCAGTTCGGGATGGAAATGAATCGACCACTCCCAAGGAGTACCAGAAAAGCAATAATCCTTCTAATAAAGCCGGAGAAGAAAGTAAACCTGAATAGTTTTTTCAATTCATCCATCGTACCCATTCATTCGGCAATTAGTTTTTGTTCATAACATCCGTTACACCCAGAACCGTCTACTGTATAGAAGTTGATTTTTTGTCGAACATTTTTACACTATAGTGTTTGGGTTGCATTTATTGGGGATATTTGCTACTGTCGTGTTCTGTATAATGAATATCAAAACGTCCGTTAGTCAGCCGTTTGCCGTTACCGAATGTGACACTGATGATTTTCATTTCTGTGTCGAAACGGCTTATGAAAGCTGTTCCGTCTTCCAGCTCTTCTCTTCCGAACTCTATATCGGTAATCGTTGATTCTTTGCCTTCTTGGGGCGATAAAATAGTGAAAGATAGATTGATACCGGGTTTTACGGAAACATTGACGGAGAGTTTGTCTTCTTCTGTGTAATAGTAGAATGAATCATACGTCCATACATACGAGTGTCCCCAATTCAGGTATCGTCCTCCCACATAAACCCAGCCGTCCATCAGGCAACCGAATGTGTTGGCTCCTGTTGTGGTGGCAGAAGGCAAAACGGTGATGTCGATCGATTCATTTTCCGTTTCTTTACAGCTCCAAAAGCTGATGATGGAAAAGAGAATGAGTATATATTTCTTCATAGTGCTTTTTTAGTGGATGTTAGAAATAATAGGATAATCCCGTAGTGATGTTTAGTCGCGTGAGGTTGACATCGTCATTTGAATTGAGTTTTACAGTAACCTTTTCTTCGTGATAGTAAGTCCTCATTCTAAGTAGTTCGCTATACATATATTGCACTCCTAAACTGACTCCCAAGTTGGGATTCAGCTTATAGGTAAGATTGGCATTGGTGAGGAGACCGATAGTGAAGGCTCTCACTTTTCGTGTGTTGCCGAATACCTCGCTGTTATTCCGTAGAATGACTCCGCCGGGACCGGTCGTCACCCGGATTTGCCAATGTTTGGTATTGGCATTACACATTCCTATTTGCGTGCCGATGAAATGAACCCATAAATGGTCTTTTCCTTCAAGATGGCTTCCTTTGGAAGAAAATCCGGTGTAGATTCCTCCGAAGATAAAGCGTTTGAGAGGACGGAAGTGGTATTGCCCATCCCAGCTTACGCCTTGTGCAAGTGTACGTTGGTAGCTGTGAGTACTTAGCGTTAGTGTGGGAGGATTATGAAACATCACACCGTATCCGGCATGGAACGAGAACTCATGTCGCTCAAAATCTCTCTGTGAGAAAAGCCGAGTATGACAGGACAGCGTGAATACGATTAATAATAGAATCGCTTTTACGGGTGTTTGATTCATCGGGATTAGTTTAGATTGTGTTTCTTTTCGCAAAAATAGCAAATAGTTCAGACTTTCTCGCAGCGGATGATGACTTTTTGCCCATTATTTAATGTACTGGCAAATAAGTAGGTATCTCCTCCTTCTGTCAGATGGAGTCGTTTGCGAAGTTCGGCCACTGTTGCGGGAAAGTTGCGGACAGTCACATTTGCTTTTTTCAGATCTGCCAGATTCTCCTTTACTTCTTTTTTATTGAAACTGCACTGGTTGACAATCCGGAAGATTCTTCCGGGGAAGTTTTCAATGAAAGAATCGGAGGTATAAAGATGACTGTTGGGGTGCAGTTTCCGGACGGGGTAGGCTGCGGCAATGCTGCGGAAGGCACCGGCTTTCAGAAGAGATGTATTCGGCTCGTAAAGGTAATCTCCTAAAGAATCGGTATAAGTACATTGGCTACGCTGCTCCTGTTCGCGGGTGAATACGAAGTGTTGTTCTTCTTGAGTCCCTTTTGTGAGGAGGTTTACACAATGAATGGCGATTTCCGCCGGTGATGTTTGTCCGAGTAGAATGAGTAGTTCCTTACATTCGTTGTTGACGGATAGGATATGAACTTCCTGCGTATGTTTCAGCTCTTTCAGTGCCAATGAAAGATCGAGCATGGGAGAGAGTTTTATCATTACCCGGTTGGCTTTGCTAAGCAGAAGAGCTTCGAGTTCGGCTACGTTCGGTTCGCAGTCGGAGATGGCGACCGTTTTTCCGCCGTGTTCATTGCGGCGGGCAGGGTCGAGGAAGATACAATCTACGGGGGACATTGATTGCAGATAGGCGACTCCATCCTCATTTCTTACGTTTATATGGTTTAGATTCAGGATGGGAAAGTTGTGTGCCGCTATTTCACAAAGTTCTTCCTGGCGTTCTACATAAGTGGCAGTCTTGAATCCGGTGGCAAGAAAAGAACAGTCTATGCCGAAGCCTCCGGTGAGGTCGGTCAGCGAATCTCCTTGCAAAAGACGGGCTTTGTAGCGGGCGGTGATTTCAGAAGAGCATTGCTCCAGCGACAGATGTTTCGGATACCATATCTCTTCTATTTCTCGCCATGAGGGAATCTTTTCGGCAGCAACCTGTCTTCCAGCAATTTGGGTGATGGCAGTCGGCATATTTATATCCGGATACTTTTTAGCTTGTAAAGCCAGTGCACGTACATCGTCCGATGAATGTTCGCGGATAAAAAGTTGAGTTTCGGGGGAGATTTGTATCATGGCGTTATGGTGTTATAGGATATTACAATGAATCGTTGAGCACCGGTTATGGTCTTGCCGAGTGCCAATTTATGGTATTAACTTATATTTCTGTCTGGCTACATCCCGGCTGCAAAAATTGAAATGCCACCACTCGCTGGGTAATGCACGGAACCCAGCTTCTTTCATTACTTTTCGCAGCAGTATCCGGTTCTGACGTTCTGTTTCACTCATTTTTCCGTTATGTACCAGTTCGTTTTCGTTTGTGATGTGGGCTTCCACACCTAAATGGTCTACTTGGGTTCCCATAGGTAAAGGCTGCCCTAAAGAGTCTTGAATACTGATGTCTACCGCCAGCCCGTAGTTATGTAGTCCGCCTCCACGGTTTGGGTTGGAGACATATTTGTATTTGGACGTTCCTTTCACTACGTTCCACATTTTCTTTTGTACCGACATGGGGCGGGCTGCATCGTAAATGATAAGACTATAAGACGGGTGTAGCTTTTTCAAGGCTTTTTGTGCTTCTATAAGAGCGTATGCCGCATTCGGATGCAGATAGGCTTCCGTTAAGTTGTCGTAAAGCACTTCGCCTGTGAAATTATCAGCCTGCGTATACATTAACTTAACAACGAGGCTGCTATCCAGATCGGTTACATTGACGAGTCCCAGTGAATCCATGTAGAGAGCCATTGCGCTTCGTTTTGGCGGTGGCGGTAGGACGGTGGCACTTTCTTCGCCGGACTGCATATCGTCCGTCGTATATTCATATTCCGTCAGGGCGGGGTTCTCCGTTTCCTTTTGACTGGAAAAGAAGGAGCATCCTGTCAGCAGCAAACAGAAGATAGCTAAACTATATTTTAGAATAATCATTCAACCTTTTGTATTTAGTGTGCCAAAGATACTTCTTTTTGGCTTTTGCTCCAATAAGCTACCTTTAAATCCTGATTGTTTAAGTGGTCAGGTTGTGCCACTATATTGGCACAGTTATGCCTCTACGTTGGCACAACTTTGCCACTTCGATGGCACAGCCGTGCCAATACGGTGGCACAAAGTAAGAGATTAAGTAGTTGCAACAATCTTCTTAATGTTGGATATTAGCCACTGCTTTCTTCAGATTAGCGACCCCTTTCCAAACATTCAACAGGTGCAAAACCTGTTTGTCTTTGGCTTTGCTGTGGTTGATTGATAACAGTTCCGCATAGATCTCCAACAACTTCTTTAAATCTTTGATCGGCTTCTCCGGAAGTCCGGCCAGCATTGCTACGATTAGATTCTCCAATTCCCGGTTGTGCAGGGGACTGACATTCATCATTTGTTGCTGTATCAAGTCGGTGAGTCTTTTCAGCGGTCCCCAGCCGGTATGTTGATGTGAACCTAAGATTTTACCTATGCGCTTACTGTCTATGCATCCTTTGCTGACACGGTCTATCCAGATTTCGGCGGCATAAGAACGGGAAGTCTTATCTGCTACCAACATACAACTGGCTTCCAGTATGTAAGACGCCTCATGCCAGGTGTGTCTTAATTGATGAAGTGCTTCGATGGTGGCTTTGGTGATGCCTGTTTCCCTAACCTCATTTAACATCGGATCGTAAATGGCACTGCGGATACACCATACTAATAATGGTTCCGGCATATTGGGAGTTAACCATGCTAAACGTGGCAAGTCATTTTGTATATCGTCGAAGCGCTCTATCAGTGGATACATTTCGACCACTAACGGATGCGAATCGTATGAATGGTAACTGATTTTCTCATTGTATTCGTTTTTATTGGCTACATGAGAGTTCTTGCTTTCCGGAATATCGAAAGTAAGAGTTGCAGAGTTCCATTCTACTACTTTTTTGTTGTAATCGGTATATGAGTGAGTTTGCAGATAGGTTCTCCATACAAAGTTTCCGGTCAGGAATTCGCGTGGACCTTTACTGTAAGAGAAATCTTTGAATTCGGAGTAGATTGTCTCCGGTGACTTGATGAGCCCTGCTGTCATCCACCAGGAAGGATGGGTGAAGGGTGCTTGAGGGAGTGCGTTTTCTGCTCCCAACAAGAAAGAAAGTAAACGTTGGTATTCCCCCTTTAAGTCTTGAAGGAGGATAGGGAGCTCTTGTGATGAATCATCCAGTGCCATTCGCGAGAGTGCCGTTTGCATATCCATATCGTCTGGCTCGGCGTTTGCCTGCTGATATTGTTTTAATCTTTCTATCAGGGTTGCCGGGGCAATAAACATAGGCATATGGGTGGGAGTGGACAATAGGGGTAAAGGTTTCTCCTTACTCTCCAAAAGATCTAGTGTCCGGCATAATAGCTGCTTGTGAACAGGGAATTTCTCTTTTTGGTTCGTTTTCTGGCGGATGGTGAGTTTCTGCAGATTACGATAGTTCCATTTACCTTTCTGCAGTTCGTCTTTCTGTACCATTTTCTGATGCAAGTCACTTAGCTCTTTTGCTTCTTTAGGGAAGCGTTTAACTAGTAGTTTTGCATAATCAAGGAGGAAAGTTGCCATTAGTTGGTCTAATAGGCCGTTTCGTGAACTTCCTCCGCTTATCAGTAGTTTGTAAGCGCGTTGAAGGATGGGTGTCCATTGTGAGATTTGTTTTGTGTCCTGTTGACGGTCCCATTGCATTAAGGCACCGAGGAGCAGGTCGAAATGATAGATCTCGTTCCCATCCAGCACTTGGCTGGCAAGAAATAGCAGGTCTTCGGGGGAAGCAATTTCCTGTATCCGGTTGTCCTCACGGATGATGGGGAGTATCGGTTCATACACGAAAGAGGCGGAATCGTTGTCGGGCTGTCCGAAGTGTGCGGGAGTCGCCTTATTATGGGCAGAAGTATCGTCAGACTCGTTATTCTCCAGATAAGCCTTCAGTTCTTTTTTAGTGTTTGCCAATATCGTTTCTGTATATACGGAGAGTGCTTCTCTTAATGTGGCAGATTCCGTCTCTCCATACGCCAGGATCAGTTTGACTATTTTGCTTTGAGTAGATTCTTCCCGGCTCATCAACCCTTGTGCGGCAACACAACAGATGGCGTCACGAAATTCTTTTCTTTCTTTTGCCAGTTTATTGAGTACGGCCAATGTGTTTTGGTGGACTGCCTTCACATCTGAAGCGAAAAGAACGGAAGTCTGACTTAGAAACTCTTCGATCCGGAATTGCGGATGATTGCATAAGCCCTTCAGCAGTCCGAGCATGATATTGACCGGGCGGCTGTGAGGGGCGGACAGGACGGCTAATATTTCCGGTTGTAACGCGAGTTGTTCTTCTATGCTGGGGGTAAGTGCGGTAAACATGCCTGCAAACCAGCCGCATAGGTTCTTGTTCATATTTCGGTTGACAGCGAGCAGAGATTCTCTTAATACACGCATACGGTCTAGTTTCCCGTTTTCGATAAGATATTTGTAAGGATAGTAGGGGTGTCCGCCATTTCGGTTATCCATCCAGTTCTGTCCGCAGTCGTACTCAAAGAGATACCAAATATGTTCTTTAAGTGTAATTTCGCGTTTTTGCAGTATAGCAGTGGTGTTGATGTAGCTTACCAGATAACTCGCAATGGTTTGTGGAGAAGGTGTCACGGTGAGTATTCCCTGCTCTATCCAATCCATCAGGACTTCGTAATCCATTCCGTAGAAACCGCCGAATTCTTTGCCTTCACCTTCTTTGAAGAAGCTGTCGAGCCAGGAGGGGACGTACCACGGGATCAATTCATTCAGTTGCTCGGTGTTGATTCCCCATTGGTGTTTACGGAATTCTTTCAGCGAATAGATAACGAGAGCGGTAAGATTGATGATACGATGCTGTGCGGAAGTCCCCCGTGTACCGTATGTGTTCTCGTTAAGTTGCACGAATTTACTGTAGTATTCTTCCAGTTTGTTCAGGCGGGGTACCAGGCTCTTTCGTTCTTCCTGTGTGAGTCCTTGCAGAAAGGGGATGATGGCATCACCTTGTTGTTTTTCTACTATTTCGTTGAGGCGTTCTTCTATGGTCATAGTCATGAATTTATTATCGTTTGTTGAGTGAAGTAGTCACTTTCTTCAGATTGCTGTTCGCTGCCCATTCTTGGAGGCGTTGCAGGAGTTGTTCGTTCGTAACCTTGCTGCGGTTGATGGTCAATAGTTCTAGATAGAGTTCGAGCAACTGTTTAAGTCCGGTGACGGGTTTGTCAGGCAATCCGCTGATAAATACAGTGAGCAATTCTTCCAGTTGGCGGTTGTGGAAAGCGCTTCGTTTGTACATGCTTTCGTACACTTGTGTGGTGAAGCGTTTTAACGGAGCAAGTTCCATGTTGATAAGCTGGGCCAGGATTTCTCCTATCCGGTGGTTGTTTATTCTTCCTGTGGAGATTCCTTCTACCCATAACTCCGCTGCATAGGAACGGACTGTTTTGTCTACAAAAAGCAGCGAGCCGCTTAATAGGAGTAGACTCATTTCTTTGAGCGGGCAATGGAAAGACAACAACATGCGCAAGGCACAGGCAAGGGTACGTTTGCTGTCTTCCTGTGGACTGCCAAAAGCCATGTAATTGGAGATAATTTGGGCTATCAACGGTTCCGGGCGGTTAGGGTAGCAACACAATAGAGGTTCCATGTAGCGGGAGTCATCCATGTTGTATTTGCTGTTAATAATCAGATGTTCCTGCCATAGCTGATGGCTGTTGCGTTCGATATATTTGTGCCATTTGTGAAAATCAAGTTGGAGCAGGCGTCTGTCCGTTTCGTATGAGTTTTCTTTAGGTTTCACTTCTTTCCACTCGTAGTCTCCTGTCAGATGATTGTGTGGCAATGTGTTACAGGAGAAAGACTTGAATGCTTCAAATTCCGTCTCCGGTGCTTTTACCAGTCCGGTGGCTACCCAAGCGGTCGGATGGTTGTAGGGCGGTTCGGGTTGCGTGTTTTCGTCCAATAGGAACAGGCAGAGATGCAGGTACTCATCTTGCAACAGTTGCCGGGCGGTGACGATGGTTTCTTCTTTGTCTTCCAGAGCACAACGGGCAATAGCCAGTTGGAAATCCCACGAACAGGGTTTCTTTCCTGCTTCCTGATATACGGCAAGCCGGCGTATCAGTTCGGTGGCTTGTAGGTATGCCGGGGTATGGGTGGGAGTAGAAAGCAATGGCAATGAATTTCCTCCTTTTATTTGGCGGATCACATTCAGCCATAACTGTTGGATAGGTGTGAAACAGGTTGCGTTGCTGTAACCGGGTTTCCAGTCAGCAAGTCGTTTGAAGGAACGTTCGTCGTAAGCTCCTCTGTTTTTATCTATTCCTTTCAGTTTCTCTTCCAGCCGGGTGAACATGTTTCTCAAAACTCCTGTGTTGGAGTTATCTGTCTGTGCCCATGAGCGTTGGTATTCCAACAGGAAAGTGGCAAGGAGATCTTCGTATGGTTCCCAACTATTGGCAACAATATTGGCTGCCCGTTGGAAAATAGGTTCCATCCGGTTGAGGTCTTCTTTATCCAGTTGGGGATGGAAAGCAATGATAGCGGCAATCGTTGTTTCTATCTCCCAGTTCTCCTCCATGTCGAACAAACGGCTAAGCTGAAACAGGAAATCTTCTTTGTTGGCAGGGAATGGAATACGGTTGTCTTCCCGGCAAATGCGGATGGCTTCCAGAGGTGGCTCTTCGGAGAGGAGGGGGTTATCGGTACTATTTTCATCTGTACTATTTCTTTCTGTATTCTCTCCTTCTGTATGAAGAATGTCTTTTGTCACACTTGTATCTGTTGCATTTGCTTCTTCTGCAAGGTGTAGTTCTGTAGACTGTGAATCTATAGACTGTGGCTTGAAAGATGCGAGTATTGCTTGCACGCTTTGAAACATCTCCGGTTGATAAGACTGTAGTGTTTCTTGGAGATTGGACGAAGAGGCGTCCCCATATTTTGAAATAAAGTTGGCAGCTTTCTTTTGCAGGCTTTCGTCCTTCTTCAAGAATAGTTGGCAGAGAGTGATACAACAAGGCTCTTTCATCTCGGAATGTTGCGTAACGATCTTTTCAAAGATGGAGTAAATGGTTAATAGCGAGTTTTTGGGACTGGAGAAGAAAAGGATGGTTGCCCGTTCGATGAATTCCTGATAACGGAATCCTTCTTCGTCTGCAATGCTCTTCAACTGTTGCAACATTATATTTACCGGCTTGGTGTAGGAAGAAGTGAATGTTTGCATGATCTCTTCCTGTAAGGATAACGATTCTCCGGTGGTCGGTTGCAGCGTTTCAAAGAATCTGGCAAACCATCCTGCCATGTCTTTTTTGAAGCTCCGGTGAAAAGTGGCGAGGGTGGCTCTTAGTAGCTGTTCTCTATCCAGATGTCCGTCCAATGAAAAGCGGTAGAGGGCCGCGCTGATACTTTCATCCCGTGTTGTGATTCCTTTCTTATAAGCATTTTTGGCACAATCATCCTGATAACCGATGATTGATTCGTGTTCGAAAAGCGTCCAGATGTGTTCTTTCAGTGTAATATCCCGTTTGAGTAGTAGTTCACTGTTGAAAGTATCGTCTCCTTTGGGATTCTTATTTCTGATGCGGGTAATCCAGGGGAGTACATGTGCAATGCGGCTTGGAGCGATTTCTTTGAGGTAACCCATATCCATGAGCTGCATCAGTTCTTCGTAATTGAGATCGAAATTGAACCATGTTTTGTCATCGTTGATAAAATCTGTCATCCAGGCAGGGTTGTAAAGCGGGAGTAGTTTGCAAAGCATATCAAACTTCACGTGATATGCCATATCCATCTCCCGTCTGTTGGCACATACAAACTGTACTGCCGATAGAAAATGTGCCCGTGCCGCACTACAGGTTGTCTCACTGCTGAAACCAGCGAACCTGCCTTTTATCCATTGCAATTCCCGGATAAGCGGCAGCAACTTCCGCCTGTCCTTCATTGGCAACTCCAATAATCTCTTGATAAAAGGGATTAATATCTTCTCTTCATTCTCCGGAGTATCCACATAGGCTTTGGATAACTTCTCCAGTTCTTTTTTTAGTTCTTCCATTGCGCTAGTTTCTTTACTGCCAGAATATGTTTGCAAGCTCCCCGTTCTCCCTGATTACTGCTGAACCAAGTGCAAGTGCAACGTTCTTTTTCGTTCTCCCTGTCCAGAATGACGGTATGCCTCACTCCTCCGCTTCCTGCAACACGGGCTTCCGTCCGGTTGCCATCATTTGCAATGATTTCTACTTTGTCTTCTTCCAGCAACTTTTCTGCAGCTATCATTCGCGGGTTGAGGCTCAAAATACGTTCAGTTTTGAAAGGTAGGCGGCGGTAGAAGAAACTGTTTTCATCCAAATCGAATCCCAGCAATCCCATTGCTGCCAATCGTGCCGAGAGAGAATCTACCTTATCCAGGTCAATATGTTCTTCTATGGCAAAAAGCGTAGGGTTGAACTGTTGGTTGGCGTAACTGTATTTATCCATCGCCTCTATCCATCTTTCAGGTACGTCTTCAAGCAAAGATTCCAGTGCGGCACCTTCTCCGGAGAATCCTCTCCAACATTCGCGGGAAAGGGAAAGGCTGAAGCGGACCGGACCGAAATAGAGTTGCCAGATAGTAGATTGCATAGTAGGATGTGCAAATACTTTCAGTTCATCGGCAAAGGGAAGCAAAGGTTCAAGCAAGCGCAAACGGTGAAGTCCTCCGATGCAGATGGCATTCATACTTTTCACCGGTGAAAAGGCCGGTTTTTGACCGCGCATCACTAAAAAATAGTCACATTTTACACTACTTTTCGGTAGTGTCTGAAAGAGTTGTAGGGTTTGTATGCGATTGAAGGAAAAGACCTTTTCGGCAATGGATTGATAAATCTGTACCGTAGTCAGTCCCTTTATCCATTTTACGGGAAGAGGCACTTTTCGCTCTATCACCTTCTCACCTTTATTATAGAGTCCCACTTCTTTGGGGCCGACCGACATTACTACATTTTCTTGTCTGCCTATTCCTCCTAAAGCGGAAATCATTCCGGGATTAAAATCTACATTCGTTGTCCCGTTTTCCAAGAATTCTCCGTCGTGTCCGTCAGGAAGTACATCGACCCTGGCGTATACACCTGCACAATTAGAAAATCCTTCAAAGCGCAGACGGTTATTTCCAGCTGTTACAATCGGATCTTTCAGCATTGTAAGTTGTGCCGGTGTCAGGTTGAAACTGGACTGCACAACATTGGATAAGGCAATGAGGCAACGTGCCGTCATATAAGGTTGCGTCAACTTTCCCCAAAAGAAACAGGGGGCTTCTCTCTTTTCTATTTCGCTATATTTGGCAAGAAACAGTTCGTCCTGATCGGCCGACCGTTGCAATGTGGAAGGAGCTGCATATTGATAAGAAATAGTATCAGTCATAGATAATAAATTGGTATTTGGTTGTACATTGCCCAAATATAGAAATTAATTCTTACGTGAAAAAAGAAGTTGGAGAATTTACATCACTTTGGAATGTGTGATATTATAGAATATCACCGAAAGACTAATTTATGCCTCTTTTGTACTAAGTTATGAAATACAATTCTTTATAGTTGGGCACAATTTTTTATACATAAAACAATTATTCTTTATAACTATTCTTAAATCATGCGTTCCTTTTTACCAGAAAGTAATATTTTTGTTCCCATAAAAAGAATGTTTAAGCGACATATTCTAAATTAAGTCTTATGAATTTTTTAATATAAAAAGACAGCTGTTTGTGAAAATCGCTAATATTGTTTGTTTTGTTTGTGTTATCCCATTTTGAGTCAGGTGTGACTTCAAAATGGGATTTTTGCTATACCGGCCATTAAAACCACCTGAATACTATCAAAAATGACCTAAATTCTATCAACCGATAGATTTTCCCCTAAACAATGTCTGTTCTTCACCTGCCACATTTGTTGAAAACCCGTAAACTTGCAACATCAAAATTATAACAACGAATACTCACAATTTAAAAATAGCATATATGAAAAGTTTAAGCTTCAGGAAAGATCTGATAGGAGTACAGGATGAATTACTCCGCTTCGCATACAAACTGACAACCGATCGTGAAGAAGCAAACGATTTGTTACAGGAAACCTCATTAAAAGCATTGGATAACGAAGACAAATATACCCCCGACACAAATTTTAAAGGATGGATGTATACTATAATGCGGAATATCTTTATTAATAATTACCGTAAAGTAGTGCGCGATCAGACATTTGTCGATCAGACTGAAAACCTCTATCATCTGAATCTGCCACAAGAGTCAGGTTTTGAAAGTACAGAAAGAGCTTACGATTTAAAGGAAATGCACCGCGTAGTCAATGCTCTGCCTAAAGAATACAGAGTTCCGTTTGCTATGCACGTTTCAGGATTCAAGTACCGTGAGATTGCAGAGAAGTTGAATCTTCCGTTAGGTACTGTAAAAAGCCGCATATTCTTTACCCGTCAGAAATTGCAGGAAGAGTTGAAGGACTTCCGCTAAACGTTAACTATCATTTTTCAGTAGGTATCAATAGGTATAAGGCAAAAGGATCTCGTTTCCTTTTGCCTTTTTTGTTTTATGTATTGGAGGTATACCTGCTATGGGGATTTTTTCAGTAACTTTGTCGCTGGGTAATAGACTGTAAATAAAAAATATAGATGTTATGATAAAAGCAATCATGCTCGATGTAGATGGAACATTGGTGAGTTTTGAAACTCATAAAATATTGCAATCTTCTGTTGAAGCTCTTAAGGAGATTCATGACCGTGGGATTCGAATAGTCATTGCTACCGGTAGAGCGGCAGGCGACCTTCATGAAATAGCTGCTGTTCCGTATGATGGAATTATTGCATTGAATGGAGCTGACTGTGTCTTACTGGATGGCACTGTGATAAGGAGACACCTTATTCCAAAGGATGATTTTAAGAAAGCCATGGAAATAGCAAAAGCTTTTGATTTCGCAGTTGCTATTGAACTGGATGAAGGCGTGTTTGTCAATCGGCTGACTCCGACTGTCGAACGGATAGCCAAAATCGTGGAACATCCCATCCCTGCCGTTGTAGACATTGAAGAACTGTTTGACAGAAAAGAGTGTTGCCAGCTTTGTTTTTATATCGATGATGAAATGGAACAGCAAGTAATGCCGCTTCTGCCTAACCTTTCCTTATCACGCTGGCATCCCTTATTTGCTGATGTGAACCTTGCAGGAATCAGTAAGGCAACCGGACTTTCAGCTTTTGCCGATTATTATGGAATTGAGATGGCGGAAATAATGGCTTGCGGTGATGGTGGTAATGATATTCCTATACTGAAAGTTGCCGGAATCGGAGTAGCTATGGGAAATGCATCGGAGACTGTCAAGGCTTCAGCCGATTTTGTTACTGATACCGTTGAGAATGACGGTTTGTGTAAGGCTTTGAAGTACTTTGGAATCATTTAGTATTGATATTCTTATTTCAATATGGAGTACTGTTCCTAATTTTGTAAATCTCATTATTCTGACCGTATAAAAGAAAAACTCCTGTAAGTGAAATACTTACAGGAATTTTTCGTGGGCCATCTTGGGCTTGAACCAAGGACCTCCAGATTATGAGTCTGTTGCTCTAACCAACTGAACTTACTGTATGTTAGTGAGTTAATAATCTCTGTGATAGTCTATAGAACAACTATAGACCAACAATGGTAGCATTACTAGTATACTACCAATAGCACTTGGACTGTGCTAAGTTTCCTGCTTCTGCTTCATAATAATATTTATTTAATAATTAGATCTCTCTATTATTGAAAAAGTAGTTTGAGTATCTTTGTGCACTGCTTTATATTTCAAATATCCTCCATAATAAATACTTCCACTGCGCATGTGAACTGTAATAGTTTTATGGATGCTATCAAAATCCGTATTATAGTCACTTATTTTTCCTGTGGGATTATAGAAAGGAGCATTGACAATAGGAATAGCATTTAGGAAAGATGTTTTATAAACATCATATTCATGACTACCTTTAAGTCCTGCTTTCCAATTAGTAATCAGCAGCTCTTCTATTCCATCAAAATCTATATCTCGAAAGAAGAAAGGAGCTTCTCCATCAAGAAATTCATTGTCTTGTATGTATTTCAAGGTAATAGTTTCTCCATCTTTATAATACATGTCTTTATCAATATAATCACCTGATAAACTATCTAAATAGCTAGAACCGAAATCTCTATTATATATGTAAAAACGATTGCTGTCATTTTCAAAATGTAGTATGGCTTGACCCATGAATTCCTGTTTGGGAAAACACATAACTTTCACATTATATCCATTAATAGGCTTATCAAATTTTATAAAAACTCTCGGATGATTGAAACGGTCAAAATCTTTTGGGGCATAGTTTCCGCTGAGACAATCTATCTGTCTTTCTTTTCCTGAGCATCCTACCATAGTTATTAGGGTAGTCAATATAATATATATAATTAGGGTTTGTTCCTTCATCTTTGTTATTTAATATTGTTTTACAAATATATTGTATCAAAAGCCAGCTTTATTGGATTTTATTTTGCCTATAAGAGAATATTGCCGTTCTCTTAGCAAGTATTGAAATAATAAAGTCAGGGTTGCAAGTATTCAAAGTAACTTACTTCAAATACTTCATGTGCTCCTTCTCTTCTTACATGTGAGAACTGGCTATGATGTAAGTATTAGTAGGATAAGAAGCATCTTATTAATAGATAGAGCATGAAGGCAGAGCATCCAAGACTAGTATAAGGGTTATGTATAATATCAATAACTAGACACTTGAAAATGATGATACACTTCTTAACTAGGGGCATCTTCACCTTAACAGGCTTCTCCCAAGAGTATTCAGGTTGCCTATAAGTCATCTCTTTAATTAGATGACTATGGTTGTACCAGATGCATAGGATGGCAATCAGCCAACCTATCAGGTTGAACCAAGGATTAATCCACTGGTCTTCCAAGTCTACTTGTCCATGAGGCTCATATCTCATAATTATCTTCTGTTATTTAATATTACGAATATGCTGAATATAGTAAAAAAAGCTGCGACTGCACAGATTCCTAACAGTACTCCATTAATGAAAGATGAGGATATAATCCAACCTGCAATGCTGGCTATTATAAGCCATTTGATACTTGTAAGAGTAAGTTGTTTAGTAATTACAGCTATCAAAGTAAAGAATAAACTTCCTATAGAGCCTGTCAAAAAGAGCCATTGTAAATCAGCAAAGTACCCAATAAGCCCTAATATGGGTAAGAGTAAAACTATAATTTGTATCATGTTAATCTTGAATTTTAAGTTCTTTTAAATTAATTATCCATTGGTTTTTCAGTAGAATGTAAGTATAAAAAAGTCCTTTACCCTATAATCCTAGCATTCTTCTATAGTTGTAAACTGCCTCCAAATCTCACTTTGAGAGTATAGCTCATAAGAACCTTTAGGAATATAAAGAATACATTGATTCATATCAATACCTGCAAAACAAGAACTACTCTCTTTGATTTTTGAATGGTTAATACATAACTTCATCTCACTATTAGAGGGAAAATACTCTACTGCATCATCAATGCAGATAGGTGGAGTTATACATTGTACATATAGTTCTTTTAAATTAACACAACCTTCAAATGTACCATTATGCAAATAGTGTACCTTTGGTGGAATATTAATTGATTTTAAGCCGGTACATCCTTTGAAAGCATAACTCTGAATCTGCAATACACTGTCAGGAAGATAAACATCAGATAGCATGATACAATCTGATAATGCTTTCTCCTGTATAAACTGAATACCATCAGGTATATAACACTTACCAGACTTGCTCTTATCCACTTGCAACAGTGTATTTCTGTATTTATCCATTGACATCCCTTCAATATCAAATACTTCATCTTTAGGAAATAGCTTGGTTATCCAATTCATATTCTATCTTTAGTTTATTAAAATCAATAATCCATTTATTCTCCAGTAAGAAGTCAGTACCAAGCAAGCCATGTACTTGTATTCCACTTTCATCCTCAATGCTTTTAAAAGCATCCAGTAAGGGTCTTACACAGAATCTGGGCTTATAAACCTGACCTTCAAAGTTAAAAGGCAGAGTAATCATATCTACCTTGTGCTTAGTTCCTTCAATTCCACTGATACAATAGTCACCAACTGGTTCTACTATATCCTTGAAATATTCTACTACAGTACTGTCTATCAGATTACAGGTGCTTCCAGTATCTAAGATGAAGCAAAGATATTGCTCCTTTATCTCAATAGGGATAATGGGCAATTTAGCTTTATGTAATCCAAAGGAAAGATGATATTCCATATCTTAACCTTTACTTAGTCTCTGATATTCTTCCATTAGCCAAGTCATATAGTTCTCCATTTCCTCTATCATTTTATCTTGTGGGTATCCTGAAGGATATGTCCATTTCTTGGAGAACTGCCCTATAAGTGGCATACTTCCTTTCAAAGAGATGATTAAATCTCCAGCAGAATAGTTGATATTTACTGTCCAACAAGAAGAAGATATAACAATATATTCATTGGCTTCTTTAACTATTCTAGCTCCTTGTGGTTCAATTAAGTAATCTATTAGGAGTTTGTACTTAGCCCTCATTCCACCAAAACTGGTAATGTGCTTATTTACATATTCATCATGCTCTTTGGTTATTCTGTAGATGATGAAGACTATTACTCCTATGGTTATAACCCACCACATGACTTATTCCTCCAAATATTTATGTAATGCATTCTGGCATTCTTCATCAAGTATATCCTGAAAATTAACTCCAGTCTTTAAGCAGATGTTCCTAAGTTCACTAGACTTCATTCTTTGATAGAAATTAGCAATAGCTGTTTTGACAATTAATCCACCCATTGGGGATTCTGCTGCTCCCTCCTTAATGACTTCCATGACTGAATCATCAAAACCTTGTCTAATCTTCTCCTTTAAAGCTGTCTCTCTGGACTGCTTCCTAAATAAATCCATAAGTTTCATAATTTTAAATTCTAGTAATTCATTATTTTGTTAATAATCTCTTCATCAAACCTCATCCTTAATATATTAGGAACATCATCAGTAAGGGCAAGGAATGTCCAATTCTTACCTTTATTATGTGATAAACCTATATTAGTTTCTGGGTTGTCGTGAATGCACTTCTCTCCTTGTGTAAGTACACCTACCACTTCAAATGTGATAATGATATACTCCTTATCTGCTACTCTGTTAGTTATGTTACTAACTATGATGTTGTAATCAATGCCTTTCTCATTATAGGTGGTCTTTAAAGTATGATACATTTCTGACATATCCTTATATAAGGTTTGTATAATAGCTCTATCAGATAATTCTGGATAGTACTTCTTACAATATTTAATAACATCAGGATATATGTATAGGGAAGCATTATTTATATCTCCTCTCAACAAGGCTTGATTGTAAGTATTCATTTGACTAATCATATTCTTTTCAGCTTTATCTTTACCAGTATAAGGAGTAAGTGTCTCATTATACCAGCCTTCGGGTAATGAATCTTGAGATGTGGTAATTGGGAAGGTTTCCTTATCAGATGAGGAGAGCCTCTGTTGGTTACTGTTACAAGAAACAATAACCAATACTAGTAATAGTACATAATAATATTTCATGGCATTTTCTTTTGTAGCATACTACAAAAGAAGGTGTGAGCCTAACCTTGATTGCTTATCAGAAGGTATCGCCAAACACCTATAACCATGCAAACAAGGAAAGCCCACACCTATATAGGTATGAGCATTCACTAACCTGCTTTTGATGGTTATATCTGATTGAAATTGGCGATTTCTCTGATAACATCAAGCAAGAAGCAAACACTTCTTTTCTAATATGTCTCGTTAAACTTCTATTTCATTAGTTGTCATTTAATTAATACTGTTGCAAAGATAAAACTTTCCAATAATACTTCATCATTTGACTGCCATAATTTAATAGGTTTCAAAGCATATTAGTACCATAGGTGCAGGCTATATCCTTATTGTACAAAGGTAAGCTTAATTATTTACTTTCTATATGCTAAATTGATAAATAGAGCACCAGTTACTATCAATAATAGCCACTGTAATATCATATCTAATGCTGTCATATATACACTAGTTAAAGCCCCAGTCCATTACAGAACTAGGGCTATCAACAACAATAAAATCACATAGTAAGAGGCATATAACCTCTTAATCCTTAAGTATCATACTAGTGAGGACAAACCCCACTAGAATCAAGATAATCTCACACATAATTCAATCAATATTTAATTTAGTCTAACCTACCAACTACTAATATAGTTCATGTTTACATACTTCACCGAACCTCAAGTGGTTAAGTTATTATAGCAGCACTTCCCTCTACTTTACAATGAAATACCATCTGTTATTGATAATGTATTCACTTCTCTTAATAATAAAAAATAGAAGTGGATACAATTCATCCTGCTCACTTACTTATTAATATATTATACCAACAAAGTGGGATTGCAGAATTTCCCATCATAATGGTATAATAACAGCAGAGAGAGATGGATTTAATAGAAGGCAGGGTAATGTAGACCTTAGAAAGCTAAGTGTTTATAGCTTACCTTCATCATAATAAGAGTAGTATTCCTTCTCTGGGCTTAAGATTACATGGTCTGCTATATGAATCTCCATGAGTTCTGCTGCCTTCTTGACCTTTTCAGTCAAAGCATCATCCAGAGTACTGGGTTTCATGCTTCCAGAAGGGTGATTATGTGCCAATATTACCTGTGTTGCATTAGCCAGTAAGGCAGCTTGTAATATCAGCCTTACATCTACATAAGTTGCAGAGATTCCACCTTCTGAAATAGGTACTATACCTAGTACTCTGTTACACTGATTAAGCAGCACCACTTTAAAGCTTTCCTTGTATTCTATAGTGTCATCAGGGAAGCACTTTATCAATAGTTCATAGGCATCCTGGGAGCTATTTATCTTGTATCTAGTTGATGATTTGACATTGCTTTTATAGCTCAATTGAACCTCTGATACATTCATTATATTATCCATAAGATACACTAATTAATGAACCAACTATATTCATTTTCACCATATAAAGCCCTATTAAGTCCTTCAGCCAATTGAGTGGCATTAAGCGATCTGTCCAAGAAGTTGTCAATGTAACTGCTCTTGTTAGCTCCAGTTAGTAAGTTGTACACATTCCACATGCTGATTTCCCTGCTGTCCAAAAGGGTGCTAAAGTTATCATCATTGTAATATGCTTTAGCAACTAATCCTATTTGAGTATCAGTCATTAGCATCTGTGGTAACTTCTTCTTCTGGTTTACAGGTAAGAACTGATATAATCTGCATCTGCCTAAGAATTGTGCAAATTGGGACTCTCTCATATAAGTATCCTTATAAGCTGACATGTAATACAAGTGCTTGGCTATATTGTACTCTTGGAACAGCCTCATCACTGCATTGAATAGTTCAGTTGTACTCATGACCTTTAATTCTGACCTGTAACCATCTGTTGATACACACATGTTACAACATATAAGATTTTTAAAGCCAATGAACACCTTGAATTTCTCTGCACCCTTCTTGCTGTACAGATTCATGTGATTATAAGCTCTTACTCCACCTATGGTTAAATTCAGTCTGTTACCTGCAATATCCTCATATATGGTAGGTATCTCAAAACAGAACATCATTCTCTCAAAGTAAATGGTTTTATCTGATTCCAGTAATTGATTCACAGGTTTATGAATAGCTTCCGGTATTCTGCCTTTGATAACATGGCTTACCCTGATGGCAGGTTCTTCTATTCTCTCATTGGAGAACACTTTATTAGCTGCTTCCCATACAGTTTCAATGAAACTGGAGTGTGATATAGTAACCTCATTGTCCTTAGAGAACACAGGTGTAATACATTCCTCTTTAAGGTACTGCATAGTAACTTCCTTTGTATTAGCCTCAACAAAAGGTAACTTATTGCCTTCTCTGGTGCTTATGGAATCAGCTTCTACAGGATTTGTTGATATAATACCTGAGTTGATGATTTCTATTGGCTCAACTATTTGAACATGAGAGCCTTCTTTGTTGATTCTATTAGGGTATATCAGATTAGCTCTGACTGGCTGCAACTGCATTATTTCCATATCTAATGTAATTAGGGGTATAGTTAATGGTTGGTTGATTCTTTTGTACCTGAAGTGCTGCTTTCTTCTGCATAAAGTCTGATGTTAACTGCTGATACCATTCTGGATAAGCATGATAGATGGCAGTCAGTTCTTCAATGGTCTTGCTGCTGTTAATCTTGCTCCTTATCATCTCCAGATTGACACCATCATTACACCAATCAAGTATTATCTGACCTGTAGTAGGTGTAATGGTAAAGTCAGGCTTACCTATAAACAGGTTTGTCCTGTCCTTAGATGCAATAGTCTGGTGCTTCATGTTGATGTCAAAGACTATGGTAAATTCATAATCAATACCATCTCTCATGACTGCTTTAAGCCCTACTTTCTCTGGTATCATCTTGCCATTCTTCTCACTTAGAACATAGTCTTGTTTGCATCTCATTGTGCATATAATATGGCTTCCAGACTGCAATATTTTCTGCATGAAAGCATTGATTCTGGGGGTCACCTTCTGCCAATTGGTGAAGCTGTTACCTTGTAATCCTGCATGGTATTCAAGCAAGTTATCCCAACACTGTGAGATACTATCAATTATAATAACTTCCATACCTGCACCTTCACATATTTCAATAGCTTGTATATAAGTTTCAGGTGTAAAGTTATCACTTAGACTTAATACATTATAAGCACCTAAGTGAGCATAAAGGTCAGCACTTCCATTCTCACTGTCAATAATGGCTATCTTAGTCCAGTCATTACATAGACCATAAGCTAAAAGCAATGCTGAATAGGTCTTACCTGAACCTGCACAGCCTTGTAAAGCAAGCTTAATTTTAGCCTGCTTCTTGGATGAAACTCTTAAATTCAACATATCTGAATAGGATTAATTGTTATACACAGTCTATAAAGAAAAAAGGAAGCAAGTCCTAATAAACTTGCCTCCTTGAGGTCTACATTGAGACCCGTCATAAAGTTGCCAATGTCATAGCTCCACCTTCACCTCTTTGATGCAGCATATAGAACATGTCACCTGTATCTGGTGAACATACTTGAGAGATAACAGGATTGGTTACTTCTCCATTGATGAACTTGTCACTTACTGCACCAGTTTCACAGCCATAAACAAAGAAGCATTTACCTGTATGAGGATTCTGCTTGATCTCAATCTTGTTTACTCCCTTTTGAGCCTTGAACTCATTCACTGTCAATGTTTCTAAGAACTTTAATCTTTCCATAATATTGTATTTTATTGTTGGGCAGACAGACCATTCTGCTGCTGTTGATTCAGTTACTATGGTGGGGTAATGAGCTAACTGTAATGAGCTTATAATGTAAATCCAATAATCCCCAATATGCATAGGGGGAATATCCCACTCTTAAGATAAGGGGAGGGAGACTTTGTGACTTGGAGTGCACTTGTAAGTATCAAATTGAAGAAAAAAAATAAAAAATTTAGAAGTATAATATATCAGGTGACAGTAAGAATTGCTATGTATTAGTTATATGCATATACAATAATCCCCTGCCTTCTGGTGAGAAAACAGGGGATATTGGGGTATGTATCATTCATTCATCATTAACAGTATCAAGGTAGTGCTTGATTTCATCATCATCTGGTACATGTGATATAACTTTGTCTATCCAAGTATTGTAACCCAAGTGAGGGTACAGAAGGACTTTAGCTTCCATGTGCTCAGTCCATGTTAGTGCCATTGGAACATCATAGGAAGACCAGATTACTTTCTTCTCAATCAATAAGTCCCTATACTTTTTATATGTGTTCTTTGCCATATCCAAGTGACTATAAATGAGTTTATCTGATAGGTCTATCCTGAACTCATTGTTAACACAAAGGCAATATAACCCTATCATAATTCCTTTCTCTTCTGGACCTAAAGAGCTGTCACTGAATAACTCTGCCCATATAATTCTGAAATTCTTAGGAGGATTGGGTAGATAATAGATATTCCTTCTAATCTCTCTTTGCGGCTGTATAGTCTCTACTCTATATCCTTTATCTTCTAGCTCCTTTAGTCTGGGGATAAAGGAATCCTTGATATAACTTGTACTTACTCCTGTAAGCTCTGACAACTGACTGATAGTAGTATTTGTTGTCATGTAGTTGCTTTCCCTTTGGGGATATGCATTCATATAGAGACCTGCTAATAGGTAGAGTTGCTTTGGATTGAAGTACCTGCAAGCTTCAATGGGGATGATAGTAAATTGTTTAACTGTTGTCATTAATTCTTATTTTAGAGGGGTCAAAATCCACTCCATACTAATTACCTACAGTAATAAAGTAAAGGGGGGTTGCTTAAGGTAGGTAATTAGTATAGGGGGAATTTTGACCCCTATGATAAGTAAAATCGATATACATTTTGCAACACCTTAAAGTTAAGTATAATTAATCATATCACAATGCTTGCACTTGACTTATTGGGTTGGCTGTCAGTGATTATAAGTATTTTTAACAAATTGTTTTCTTCCTTACTTATCCTCTCTTTATGAATGTTAAACTTGTCACCTGCCTGTATGATATACTCTCTCTTAGGTCTTATAGTCTTGAAGAAGCACTTAAACAGTGCAATGGTCTTCCTCTCATTGCCTGTCCAGTCCTTATGTAGATGATACTGTATAATAGGGTTCATTCTTTCCCTAATTTCAGTATTACTGTATTTCTCTCCAATTTTAAATGCCTTATTAAGTGACAGCTTCAGAGGGTGTTCATCATCAAGTGCCCAATATATGACAGAGTTATTGAATGTCTTGAAACCTATTTTATTACCACTTTTGATAGCTTTTAGCCCTGCAATAAGCTCTTCTGTTGAAATATAGGGGTATAATATCTTGACCTCCTCATATATCTTTCTACTTGCTCTAGTACCTCTTCTACTGTTCATTTCAAGATATGGCATGTTAAGTTTACCTTCTGTATGCAGCCTTAGTATGTTGTCTAAGACTGCTAATCTACCTTTAGCTACTTTATCTTGATATAGGGTTTTCTCCTCCTTTTCTCTCTCCTTTTGCTCCTTAGAGACTTGATCGTTATTAAGCTTATCACTGGTAATAGTAGGATATAATTTGTTAAGTGCAGTACCTAAGCATTCAGGTTTATAATAATATGACTTGTATAAGTTAGTTCTTAACAATAAGCTATCTATATTCATATAAGCTACAGCACATCTATTCCAAGCATCAATCCTTGTTAACTTGATGTTAGGGAATCTACCTCTTATCCTGCCAGATGCTTTGTTCTTTATAGTGCTCTTTACAATGGAGAATAATCTCTGTAAGCTGCTATCACCTCTGCTTAGTTCATCTGCTGTATTTTGTAACTTGGATATCTTATCAGCTCTTTCTATTAATAGAGCAATATCATCATTCCACTTATCATAACACTTTATAGTATTATGGATTACAGTATCACTCAATATGTTGTCAGGTTTGCATAAATCATATACACTGGTTATATCCTTTAATGACATTGTTGTACTACCTCTGCTTGTATCGGATACAGTAATTAGATGACATTTGTCATTCACCTTAATATCAAACTTATTGAGAGCTAAGAATGTGATTCTTTTAGATAGTATTTCTGATAGCTCATCTATTGAAGCATAGAACTCTCCTGTATCTTCCTTATTATAAGTACTACATAATATGCAGCATTCTTTCTGTATATCTTCCTTAAGGTTCAATATGCTTAACCTTGCTTGTGATACAGATGTATATACAATTAGTACCTTATCTGTATCAGGTAGCTTTTCTATGGTTTCTTTCAATACTCCAATAGTATTACTGCATGGTCTTACCTTGATGTTTCTCTTAGGTAAATGATGCCATTTGATGATGTGTATATCTTCACTCTTAAGGACTGGATGACTAAATGCTTTATAATCTGTGGTACAGATACATCTTTTGTCTTTAGGGTATGCCATATAATAGTCTAAGATAGTAGATATATAAGGCTTATAGTTACACTCTGATTGAAGTTTCTCCATATCCTTAATCATAAAGAAATACTTTAATGCTTCTTCTTGACCTAGACAGTCCAGCAGTCTACTTACACTACTAGGGGTGACTAGAAACTTCTGTTTATTATTATCAGACCTGTAGACAGTTACCTCTTGTTCAAGCATCATTTCTTCTATGTCTACATAGAAGCTAATTTCAGGATACTCTTTAGCATATAACTTAGCTTCATCCTCACGAGGAAACAGGATAATTGAATTTCTATCAGCATGTAACTCCAGAAAAGTAGTGCCTATATGGGGTACTTGGCATTCAATGATACCAGAGGGAGTTATAGATAGTTTCTCTGAAATGTAATTAATGCTTTCATCACACTCTATAACCTCTACTACCTGTGGAATATCATTGATGAGAACTTCATTAGTAGCAGGTAGAACACTAAAAAAGGGTTGTTTGAAGTCCTCAACCTTTAATGTTTGAGGCTCTGTTATTGCATTTGGCTTATTACTATCACAGTCAATAACAAAAGCATTCTTGAGGTCAAGATTAGCTAATTCATCTTCTAACTCTTGAAAGTCTACTGCTTCCTCGGTTAAATCAACCTTAAAGTCTTGGTTGCTTCTACTCATATAATATTAATATATAATATACACCTTAGTGCGCAAAGATAATAAAGAACCTCTATAGTTACCAACTATAAAGATTCTTTTTATCACTTGTGGTGCTACTATCACCAACTAATATTAACCAAACACATATTCAATAACCTTCTTGTTAGCTTCATTCTCTATCTTGAAGTCTCTTTCAATATAGATGTCAGTGACTTTCATAGCCTCATCAATATGATTCAATGCAGCATGAACTGTATACTTATCTATACCTACTTTGTTAACAGCTAATGTAGCCCATGAGTGCCTTGCAGCATAGTACTCCAAATCATCAATTTTAAGTAGTTTCCCTATTTCTTTTAGACCATAATTGATGGCTTTATTAAAGCTGTCTGCTGTTGAATATGAATGATAGAAGTTAAATAGCCTTTGTCCTGTTGTGTCTTTGTACTTATCCAATAGATGCATTACTATGGTTGGCACTTCCACCCTCATTTTAGCCCTATCATTTCTTCTGCTTGCAGTTTTTGTTCTGTAATAGGTAATGATATTCTCCTCCATTTCAGAGCAATAATACAAGTCAGCTGAGTTCATACCAATAAGGCAGAAGGACAAAATGAAACAATCCTTTGCTAAATTATATCTACCTTGTATTTCAGTTCCTTTACTGGTGTATTGATATGGCAGATTATATATCTTTTTTATAAGTGATGCTGCTATGGCTCTCTTTCTGGTGGCTTCCTGCTTGGGTATCTTGAAGTTTTCGAAAGGAGAATTACTTATTATAATGATATTTCTGTCATAGTCATTGTACCTCATCTTAGCTTCATTAAACAAGTGTCTGATGCTTCCTAAATAGAGTGATACAGCCCTGTTGGATGGCACTCTTTTACCTTGTTTAATCAGTTCTTTAACTTTAGCTTCTCTTCTAGCATTGATATAAGTGGTGAACCTTTCCAGTAAGCCTTTGTTTAATTGGCTGATGTTTAACTTTTCTTTGCCTAAGAAAGCCACAAAGGCATTGATAGCTGTTGTATAATTCTCTGCTCCTTTTATAGTAGTATGAGCTATCCACTCTCTGCTAAACTGGATGAAGTCAATCTCTTGGGATTTTCTTTGTTCTCCTTTGAGGTGTGCTATAATATCATCTAAGGTGTAATTCTGGGTATCAAGTTGGAGTTTAGTACATATTTCCTGATAACTGTGTATCAGTTTATCTGTGGCTAACTTAACTGGAGTACCATCTTTTAGTTTAAGTGACCTAGTGATGTCTGCTTGTGTAGCAAACAAGTTGGTTGACAGCCTTTTGACCTCTCTGTTATAGGTCAGTCTGATCTTGATGTTATAAGTTCCATCATTTTTTAGTCCTGCTCTTAGGACTTCTGCTCTAATAGTCAGCATGTTAGGTGTTGTTTTTTAGAAACCAACAATAAACCAACATTTAGCAATTTCAGTGTGATTTAGCCTTCATCCCAGCTCTAATTTGAAGGTGGTTATATAAAAAAAACTCCCATAAGTCTTTGACTTACAGGAATTTTTCGTGGGCCATCTTGGGCTTGAACCAAGGACCTCCAGATTATGAGTCTGTTGCTCTAACCAACTGAGCTAAAAGCCCGATGTATCCATTAACTGGATGCGGTGACAAAAGTAGTATTTTCCGTCGAATTATGCAAATTCTTTCGAGAAAAACTGTAATCCTTTGCTTCTAGAACTTATATTTGCGCTTCGGATTCTTGGGGAACCATCCTTTTTGTACCCGTTCTTCCTGTTCGAAAACCTCTTTGATCGTCCAGAAGGAAGAAAACGCAAACACGCCTAATAAAGAAGATAAGATCACATTATCGATACTTAAGGAGGCAATCACACCGGCAATGCCGAGTACCAGGAATATCCACCAGCATTTTGTGCCCCAATAATATTCGGCCTTTACCACGACGGGGTGAAAAAGGCCGATAATCAAAAAGGTACAGATTCCGATGAATAACCCTGCAAGGTGATATTCATTTAGAAACTCCATCACAATTATTTTTCAACGCGGATGGGAATCTCTTTCTTGATACTCTGTTCCAGAGAAATCAGAGTCTCGGTAGCTACTACACCTGGTATTTCTTGCATTTTGTTATTCAGCAAATCCATCAGATGTTCGTTGTCGCATGCATAAAGTTTTGTCAGCATTGTGTACGGGCCTGTAGTGAAATGACATTCCACTATTTCGGGAATCTTTTGTAATTCCGCTACGACAGATTTGTACATGGAGCCTTTTTCCAGCTTGATACCCACGTATGTACAAGTTCTGTAGCCCAATGATTTCGGGTTCACATGGTAACCAGAGCCTACAATGACACCTAGGTCAATCAGTCTTTGCACACGCTGATGGATAGCTGCGCGTGATACTCCACATTCGGCTGCTACGTCTTTAAAAGGGATGCGGGCATTCTGGGAGATAATCTCTAGGATCTGCCTGTCGAGGTTGTCTATTCTTTCCATAATAATAAATTGTAATTTCCTGTTGTTATCAAATAGTAAGCAAATATAGAGATTTATTTTAATT
>CDZN01009853.1_pt1 | contig 43316 bp, 26 predicted proteins | sample 557701 | NCBI WGS metagenome assembly CDZN01 (sample SAMEA3182089, study PRJEB8094) | gut metagenome | biome: human; feature: gut; material: Stool; isolation source: human stools | place: Canada | collected 2013-02-04 | reverse complement strand
AAGATGTTCTTCATACTTTATTAGGTTTTAATTATTAAAAGTTATATTTTACTGTTTGCAAATGTAGTCTGTTTATTTATAAATGCTAATCCGTCCTGTTCACACTTTGTTCAAAAAATGATTTTTTGATATTAATATTGTTGAATCATATATTAATAATGTTTAGAAAAACGGTTTTTAGGCTGATATTAAGCTTTTTATACATCATAATGTAACTTTCATCCTATTCTTTTATGAAATGAACTAATTCATTTTGATACGGGAGGGAAACGGTACGGAGACGAACTAAACGCTAGTTGTCAATAAGAGATAAGCTGTCTTAATACTGTGTTTAGTTTCCTATCTTCTATAAATAATAATTAGCTCTACATTCTAGTTTGCGTTCCACTTAAGTAGAACGATAGAACCACTTAAGTTGAACTATCGCTCCACTTAAGTGGAACGCAAATTTATTAGGGAACGAAGAAAATAATAGCTCCAAGAAGAAATATTAAAAAGACTATTGCACTAGATTAATCTTTGTAACTATGAATTTAGATCAAAACCTTACTGAAAAAAGAAAAGTACTGTCTTATACATTAGGGTTGTTTGTTATGTACAAACTTTCACCTTGTACCTACAATAGAAATTCTTCTATATTGTCAGGAGTAATCACGGTGAAAGTTGCTTCAGGATAATTGTCTGAAAAAGCTTTGGGGAATTTGGCGGAGCGTTTAGGATTCCATTTAAATTCATAAGTCATTAGTTTACCATCTCCTTCTTCTATTAAATCAATTTCCTGCATAGCTGTTGTGCGCCAAAACCATGTATTATGCCATAAACGGTTATATTGGAGGTATTTGATACGTTCTGAAACGAGGAAGTTTTCGAATAAAGCTCCTATGTCTGAACGAGTTTCCGCCAACGAGAAATTAGCGATTACAGCATTGCGTATTCCATTATCATAGAAATATATTTTTCTGCTGCTTTTTAACTCATTTCTTAGATTTCTGCTGAATGAACTCAGCCGGAAGATTATATATGATTGTTCGAGTAATATCACGTAACGTTCCACTGTCTTGGGATCGAGATCACACAATTGCCCTAATTCATTATAAGAAACTTCTGAGCCAATTTGAAAGGCCAATGCCTGAAGAAGTTTCATAATCTTATCAGCCTTCTTGATATGCTCCCAGTCCAGGATATCTTTATATAAGTAGCTATCGGAAAGCTGTTTTAGTATTTCGCTTTCTGAACCGGGATGTGTAACGACATCTGGATAATAACCATACACCAGACGATGGGGGATGAGACGCTTCTCATCTAGTAGCCCATGATGGTTGACCATTTCTTTGAAAGAAAGCGGGTACATTTTATATTCCCATTTTCTTCCGGTAAGAGGTTCATTAACTTTGTTAGCTAAGTCAAAAGAGGAACTTCCTGTAGCAATTAATTGGATGTCACTTATCTGATCGGTAATTAATTTCAGACGTAATCCTATATTTTCGATACGTTGTGCTTCATCAATTATAACTATTTTTTTTTGCCCGAATATATATTTCAGGCGGGTTGCCGATATGTTCTCGAATAGGCTACGGGTATCTTGTTCATCTCCGTTCAGCCAGAGAATATCGTTGCTGTCTGTAAACATCTGTTTTAGCAAAGTGGTTTTCCCAACTTGGCGAGGTCCCATTATTATAATGGCCTTGCCTTGCCCTAATTTTTCTTGAATCGTTTGTTCTAATATTCTTGCTATCATAATTGACCTCTTTTATTTAAGAACAAATTTCAAGCTTTTTTTCTTCAAATCCAAAAATATTATGATTTTTATGGATTGGATTCCGTAAAAATCATAATATTTTTGGATTTACCTCTCTAGTTGTTTATCCCTTTGCTTTCTTAATATACTCCGTAGGCAAACATCCGAAATACTTTTTGAAACTCGTAGCAAAGTAAGACGGCGTATTAAATCCTACCATTGTGCTGACTTCTGCTATTGTATAACGGCCATCCTTCAGTAGTTTTGCCGCTTCATTGAAACGAATCTTGCGTATAAAGTCGATAGTCGATTCACCTGTGATAGCTTTCAATTTGAGGTGCAGATTAGAACGGCTCATATTCATTTCTCTGGCGAACTCGTCGGTAGAGAATTCAATATTATCCATATTCTTTTCTACGATGGCAACGGCACGTTTCAACAAAGCTTCATCCATGGCGTTGAACGTAATCTTTTCCGGTTCCACTTCCAGAGATTTGGAATACCGTTCAAGCATACGCCTGCGGGTCCGCATCATATTCTGTATCTTCGTAGTCAGGATAGCCAGTGAGAACGGTTTCGGGATATAATCATCCGCGCCCATTTGCAGGCCTTCCATCTGATCCTTGGTTTCGCTTTTGGCAGACAGGATAATCACAGGAATGTGACAGGTACGGATATTCTGCTTCACATTCTTGCATAGCTTGATACCATCCATCACAGGCATCATGACATCAGTCACAATAATGTCCACTTCATTCTCTTTCAGCTTTTCCAGGGCTTCTTCACCATTTCCGGCTTCCAGTGTATTGAAAAGTTCGGCAAGTCCGCTACTTAGATAATGGCGGATTTCATTATTGTCTTCTACGATAAGAATCGTACCACGTTTCTTGTCACCGGTTTCGATCGTTTCATTTTCTACTTTTTCCGTATCAATGAAATACATCTCTTTCGAGTTGGTAGAATAAACTTGGTCCTCCTCATTTTTAGCATCATTAGAAGCTAATTCGGAAGATTTGTAGATGTTTATATCCTGTGGTAGATAAACAGAGAAAGTACTGCCTTTGCCTTCTTCACTGTCTAACTCAATACGTCCGTGATGCAGCTCCACCAAACGCTGTACCAATGACAGCCCGATGCCGCTTCCTACGTGCTCACTCTCTATCTGATAGAAACGTTCGAATATTTTCCCCTGCTTGTTGATAGGAATACCAATACCGGTATCACTAACTTGCAATACCAGCCAGTTGTTTTCCTCTTTCAATGTAACAGTAATGCTTTGTCCGCTTTCTGTATATTTGAAAGCATTTGAAAGCAGGTTATTAACGATCAGTTCCAGATAATTCGGATCGAAAAGTTCCTCTTTTTCTTCCAGTTCGGAGTGGAGAGTATAAGTAATCTTCTTGTGGCGTGCCAGTTTATCGTAGAACAAGAAATTATCCTGTATCAGTTGATGCGCATTCTCTTTTTTTACTTTCAGCTCAAAAACTCCCAATTCGGCACGGCGATAATCCATCAACTGGTTGACAAGATGCAACAGACGATTGGCGTTGCGTTGGATATATTCCAGCTGGTTACGAGTCCAGCGATCACTAATCTTATTGATTATTTCTTGTAAAGGAGCTAAGATGAGAGTTAACGGCGTGCGAAGCTCGTGCGAAATATTGATGAAGAAACGCATCTTCATCTGGTTGATTTCTTCTTGATGCTCCTTGTCCCTGCGTTCAAGTTCCAGTTCCGCTTCCATGCTCTTACGCATCCAGAAGAAGCGGAAGACGAAAGTGATAAAACCGATAAAAGTGGCGAGGAAAATCATGATTGCCCACCAGGTCTTGTACCAGATAGGGAGAACTATGATTTCCAACATCGTGGGTACGGTGTTCCATTTTCCGTCACTATTGGCAGCTTTTACCAAAAAGTGATAAGTGCCTTGTGGCAGGTTGGAGTAGGAGACAGTACGTTTATCTGTCAGATAATACCACTCTTTGTCATATCCTTCCAGTTTATAGGCGAAAGTATTATGTTGTCCGGAAATATAATTGGATACTACAAATTCAATCGTGAAAGCAGTTTGCCATGATTTCAGGGTGATACTTTCTGTTTCATTGATATTTTTAGTCAGGATACCGGTTTCATCATCCGGGCGAACAGTCTTGTTAAACAGTTGAAGTTTGGTGATAACTACCGGAGGCGTATAAGGGTTATCCAGCAACAGTTCCGGGCGGAAAGTAGTGATCCCGTTGATACCTCCGAAATACATTTCACCGCTTGAAGTACGACAGAACGAAGAAGTATTAAACTGATTACTCTGTAATCCGTCGGATTCCGTAAAATTACGGAACCTCTCTGTCTCCGGATTGAAACAGGAAATACCACGGTTGGTACTTACCCAAAGACGTCCGAAAGTATCTTCCAGAATACCATATACCACATTGTTAGGCAAACCGTTAGCCGTAGTATATCGTTTGATTTTCTTCTCTTTCTCATTAAAACAGTAGAAGCCTTCGCGTGTACCTATCCAAATGATACCGTTGGCAGCCTCGTAAATGCAATTGGTAAATATCTTTGTTACAGATGATTCCGGAAGAATAGGCGTCTTTTCTATCTCGATTCCTTCCTGTTGAAAGACAGATATACCTTCCTCACCCCCGACCCAAAGCCGTTTATGGGAATCTCTGAACAGGATTGTGATTCGTTGTGAAGTAAATGGGGTACCGTCCTTTTCCTTATCAATGGTGGTAAAGCTCCTTTTTTCCGGGTTAAAACTAACCAGAGCACTTAATGTCCCCAATAAGAGATTCCCCCCTTTGTCAGGAAGAATAGCATATACATTCTCATTCACCAACTGGCTGTTCATCTGATTGAAACTTTCCATTCGTCCACTGTTTCGGTGGAGAACAGTCAGTCCGCCGGCATGTGTCCCTATATATACAAGTGATTTTTGTTCATCTACATATACGGCTTTGATATTGTTGGAACCAATACCGATTTCCCGTTCGTCTTCTTGTAAGATATAGTGCGTAAACTGTTGTGTCTTTGTATTATATAGATTCAAACCACCGTCATTCGTTCCTATCCATAAGTTCTTGTCCTTATCTTCCGTAATGCAGCTGACTACGTTATCGCTTAGAGAATTCTTATAGGGAATACGCTGGATATTCTTAAATCTGTTGCGGATAGGATGGTAATAGTTCAGTCCCCCGAAATAGGTTCCAAGCCACATTCCGCCCTGCGAATCCATAAAGATACTGCGGACCGAACGCTGTGACAAACTGCCGCTTATTACCGGACTGCTGCTATAAGAAATGAAAGAATCGTTTCCTTCATGATAAATATTTAAATCGTTGAATGTGCCTATCCATAAGCGGTTTTGCGAATCCAATGCCAGAGAACGGATATAATTGGAACTGATACTTTTAGGATTGGAAGAAGAATGATGATAAGCCTTGACTTCCTGTGTTTTCGGGTTAAATAGAAGTAGACCGGCTCCTTCGGTAGCTATCCAGATGCGGGTAGGAGATTGTTGCAAAATGGCCTGAATCTGTTTGGTTTCTGTTATCGGACTGATTTTTTCAAGTTTCTTTTGAGGAATGGAATAACTGTAAAGCCCGTCAACCGGGGTGCCGATATAGATCATATCGCCCTGCCTGTAAAGAGCAGAAGCCACTATCTTGTGCATAGCCGTACTAAAAGAATCATCAACGAATCGTGATTCTTTAATATCGAACATAGTCAGACCTTCCTGTGTGCTTATGAGCAGTTGTTCCGGTGAGATCTCCGCAATACCGTTGATTTGCAGCTTCTTCCCCTTCTTTTCATAGAAGAAATTTCTGAATTTATCCTTCTCCTCATCATAATATGACAAGCCATCCCGCGTACCGATCCAGACGCGTCCTTGGCTGTCAGTCTTTACGATTCGCGAAATGTCATTAGCGATGCTGTTCGGATCTTCTTCATTATGCTGATAAACTGTAAATGAATACCCATCGTACTTGTTGACTCCATCATAAGTTGCGAACCACATATTGCCTCGTTGGTCCTGATCGATAGAGAATACGGTACTTTGTGACAATCCCTCATTAATAGAGATATAGGAGAAGTTGATTTGCTCCGGAATATCAGAAAAAGCATAATTAACCCCTGCACATAGAAAAAGTAGACAGATTATTATTTTTTTAAGGCTGTTCATTATTAGTTCATAAGATTAATAATATGGCTCAAAGATAGTGAAATCTTTGATATAATGGATGAAAGGTATGGAAAATTGGAGTGTTTTATAACTTTTGTATTGCTACTTTTTGTCTTCTAATTTTGATGTATTTATATGTTGTTTGACGTTTCCATATTATGCTTGATATTTTAAATCTTGGTGATTAAATATGTTAAATTTGAGGACTGAATAAGATTGTTTATGCTATCAAAACGGAATTCTCTTTTTGAGTATAATGATAGCTAAAGTGGCGAAAATGCTGATTGGTAAGTATTTGTGTGTTAATAATCGATTTTGCTTAAATTAGGTAAATTTATTGAAAAATATCTGTATTTATATTGTTGTTTTGTATATGAAATTTATATTTGTAGTAGTATTTGAGAGTGTTCTATGTAATAATGAATTTAAGCGCCTAAAATCATTAGAATTATTGCTTGTTTTCTGCTTTTGAGAAACATCTTTCATGTGTTGATAATGTTTAATTAATATCCAAAACAGATGAAAAAATTGTTTTTGTTAATCTTCATCGCATTTGCATTTATCGGAATAAGTTTGGCACAGGTTACTGTTGATTCTGTCCGTATCTATTATAAACGGGGATATCGTGAGATAGACACACTTTATAAGGACAATCGTGTACAACTGTCTCGTTTCCTGCAAGTGGTGCGCAAGGCGCATTCGGAAAATACTATCGAACAGTTGGTTATCGATTCTTATGCTTCCCCTGATGGAATGAATAAGTTTAACGAACGCCTGTCTGCAGCTCGTGCGGAGTGTGTGAGTTCGTATTTGCTTCGCCATACCGGTGTGCCCGAGGGAGTGATAAAGAAGAATGCCGCTGGCATCGCTTGGACGCAGTTGCGCACGATGGTGGCAGAATCGGATATGCCTTATCGCGACGAAGTGCTGGATGTTATCGACCGTACGCCCGTGTGGGTGTATGATACGCAGCGCCGCATTATCGATGGACGTAAAAAACGGTTGATGGATTTGCGTGGCGGTATACCTTATAAATATATGTATGAACACATGTTTCCCGAGTTGCGCAGTAGTATGGCAGTTTCGCTCTACCTGAAGACGTGCGACGGCCGGGAGGTGGTAGCCGAAAAAGTGGATGTCCCTTCGGTAGGAAAAACGGACGGTACACTTGCCGATTCAGCAACTGTGGTGAAGGAACCTTCTTCTTGCAAGGAGACGAAGCGGGGAGAGTCCATTCCGGTTGTAGCAGGAGTAGAGGAGGCGGTGCAACGCCTGGCGTTGAAGACCAACCTGCTCTATGACGCCATCCTGATGCCTTCGCTTGAGGTGGAATATCGCATCAACGACCGTTGGTCTGTAAACCTGGAGGGCGATATGGCATGGTGGAAAAACGACGAAAAGCATAAATATTATCAGTTGGCAACGGTCAGCCCCGAGGCCCGCTATTGGTTCAAAACGCGCAAGCCCTGGCACGGGCATTATCTCGGTGCCTTCGGCGGTTTCAGTTGGTACGACTTGGAGAACGGTCGCAAAGGCTATCAGGGCGAGGCGCAGATGGTTGGCGTGAGCTATGGCTATATGTGGCCCATTGCCCGCCGGTTGTCTCTGGAAGCGGGTGTCGGCTTGGGCTTCCTGCATACGCGCTATGAAGAATATTTGCCGCAAGACGGTCATTACGTCTATCAGCAGACGAAACAGACGAACTATTTTGGTCCGTTGAAACTGAAATTCGCATTTGTATGGAGATTATGGAACGAAAGCAAACAGCAGAAAGGAGGTGTGCGATGAACACCATCTACCGGATATTGTCAGGCATTGCACTGCCGTGTGTCGTAGTATTGCTGTTGGGCGGATGCCGCAAAGATTTGTGTGACAATCATTACCGTGCCGCCAAGGTGGATACGGATTGGGAACAAGTATGGGAACGCGATTATGGAAGAGACTGGAAAAATAATTGGTCCGACGGGCGGTGGGGATATCCCTACGGTGAATTCATTCCCGGCACTCCGGAAGGTATCAGTGTGTTGATATACGATGAGGACAGTGAGAGCACCAAGACCTTCCTTCCGCCTTCCGGAGGTGAAGTGATTCTGAATGCGGAAAACAGTTCGCTGTTGTTCTACAACAATGATACGCAATACATCATTTTCGACGATATGGCAAAAGCACCGCTGGCACGTGCCACTACTTCCACCCGTACGCGTGCTTCGCTCGCTGCTTTGCATGCCAACGAACGTACGGTCAATCCGCCCGATGTGCTTTATGCCGCCTTTACTCCCGGCTTGACGGGTATTGGCCTTCATGAGAGCTACAAACTCGGCGTGAAGATGCAACCATTGGTTTACACTTACTTGGTACGTTTCAAGATAGAGAAAGGAGTAGAGTATGCGTCGTTGGCAAGAGGTGCGTTGGCAGGTATGGCAGAAGCGGTGATGTTGCGCGACGGCTCTACACCGGACGAAACAGCCACTTTGCTTTTCGACTGCCGTTTGACCTCTTGGGGAGCGGAAGCGCAAGTCCGCTCGTTCGGAGTGGCAGGTTTCCCCGACCATTATTTCGGCAAAGTTGCCGGAAGCAAGGCGAAGGAAGCACAACGATACACCCTCAATCTCGAACTTCGCTTGCGTAACGGACGTATCAAGACACTGCTGTTCGATGTCAGCGACCAGATGCTTGACCAGCCCCGTGGCGGCGTGATAGAGGTAGGTAACATCGAAATTGACGAAGACGACGCTTCCGTCGATTCGGGATTCGATGTGAATGTGGACGACTGGGGCGAGTATGAAGATATCGACCTGCCTATCACTTATTAATCTTAGTTGTATAAAAGAATTATAATTCACCATAGTATTCATTTAAAAATTACAGCAATGAAAAAGACTTTATTCATGCTTGCAGCAGCTTCGCTTGCGATGACCGCCTGCACCAACACGGAAGAAGTGGAACAGGGTTTCGCGCAGACTTCCAAACAAATCGGTTTTGTGTCTCACGTGAATAAGAATACGCGTGCACTGGGAAATAAAAATTTTAGTAAGTTCGCAGTGTTTGGTTCTTATATAACGACTACAAATGCAACTCCAGTTCATATATTCAACAAGGTACAAGTAAAGAAATCCGAAGATGCTTGGACTTACGATGAACCTCGTTATTGGATTGACGGTGCAAATTACACATTCTATGCTTATAGCAAGGAAAATGAAACTTTGTTTGATGATAACCGTGCAAATGGTTATACAGCTTTTGAGGCTGGAAATCTTACTTTAACCGATTATGTTGTTGATGGAACAACTGAAAATCAAAAAGACCTTGTCTTTGCATCGGCTACAGCAACAGGGCAGGAAAAAAACAATGAAACTGTACCATTTGATTTTAAACATATTCTGTCTAAGATACGTTTTCAATTTGAAAGTAACTTTCCGGAAAAATATACAGTAACTATTTCAAACGTTAAGGTTACGCAAATTTATGACAAAGCTGACTTTACTGCTAATACAGGCATTTGGGGTAATGTGAGAAAAGCAACGGAATCGGGAGCTTCTATCTCTGCAACGCTTGATAATAGTACCCTTCCAGTGGAAAATACCAAAATTGCCACAAGTACAGAAATGTATGTACTTCCTTTAAATTATAATGCTACTACTAGTGGTAAGCAATTTGCACGCGTTAATTTTAGATTAACTGTTAAGAATGAAAATAAAGAGACTGTTTTAGAGACAGACAGATTCGGTTCATTTGCACCTAATTGGGAACAAGGAAAGGCGTATCAGTATAAGGTTAAACTTAATGGTAGTGCGGCAGGTCTTGAACAAATTGAGTTTGCTGGAACTATTGGCGGAGAAGATAATGATGGTTGGGCTGAGGGTACTGATAATAATGTGAATTTTGAATTTGGTGCTGATGTTCCTGCTAATGCTTAATAACTGATGAACTTACGTTAATGATACAACAAGAGTGTTTCTATTCTGTTTTTTGAAATGAAGAATAGGAAATACAAACCCAATGACTATCCCTCGGCTTGTCCGGCGCAATCCACCTAACAAGCCGGAGGATAGTCAAAACCTAACAAAGAAAAAAACAACGATACTCATGAACAATTTTCGTTTCCGCCATACGTTGACACTCATGCTGGCAACCGTTTTCTTTTGGGGATGCAGCGACACATCCGTATCTGGTGATGATACCGAACTGTCACCCATGCGTTTCAGCACCACTTCCCTGACTTCCCGTGCAGTTACCACAAACGAATCTTTCTTACAAACGGGAAATAAATTTAAAGTCTGGGGCAGTTACAAATCGCGTACGGACGCCTCCTTCAAACCTACCGAAGTGTTCGACGGTGTTGATGTCACCCGTACATCGGAAGGTGCTTGGAGCTATGACGAACCTCGCTATTGGCTTCCGGGTTTTCGTTACGACTTCCGTGCCATCCATCCGGTTGCCATTGCGGACAATGTGACGTACACCATTGGTGAAAGCGGCAACGATACCCCGACGTTTATTATCACCGATTATGATGCAGTGGATGGACAACACGATATCCTCTATGCGGCATCAGGCTCTATCGACGCCAGTGGCTCGATGAAGCCCGTTGCTTTGGATTTCAAGCATCTTCTTTCCCGCATCACTTTCGTGGGAACTCCCGAAGCGACTTTGGCTTCCGAAGGCAGAATAGTATATGTACGTTCTGCTGCTTTGTATGGAATGTCCCGTGGAGGCAGCTGGTCGGCAGGTGATGCTACCGGATATGGCACATGGACAACCTCTGCCGCCGACCTGACCGGACAAGACCAACCGTATGCCCAAGTAACTTTTAGCGGCACTGAGTGTGAACTGACAGCCGAAGGTGTTGACCTTTTCCCGGCTTCGAAGCCTATACTGATGATTCCGCAGGCGATAGGCGACAATTTTTATTTCCAATTAGACTATTTCTATAATGACGATAACACGGTTTTTACTCAGAAGGTTTCGTTAAGAGAAATATCGGCAGCCTTGACCGGTGGTTGGCAGGCGGGTAGGAGTTGTCGCTACCGCTTCACTGTAGGCATGTCTAATAATATTCTTTTTGCTGCTCCCATGGTAGACCATTGGGAAGATGCCGAAGGAGGAAGTTACAATGTGGATTTAAACAACTAAAATATAAACTTCAGATGAATATGCAGAATAAATGGAAAGCGACGCTTCTGTGTTCGATAATGTTTGCCGCATGTGGCGATGATTTTTCGGACGAAGTACGAAATATAGACCACACGAAATATATCTGTTTCGGCACACCTGCGGTGAGTATGGAGGGAGTGGATATACTTCGTTCGGAGCCGCTGTCGCGCAGCACATTAATTAATGGTGCCTTGCCCGAAGGCGGCTCGTTTGGAGTGATGGGATATTGCGTGCCTTATACCTTGGTAACGAGTGGCGGGGACATATCGGTTAGTCAAGAAAAAGATTATTTCGCTGGAACATCGAAGTGGGAGAATAAGAATTCGCTGGTAATTCCGGATGTGTTTTATAAACAGAAAGTTACCTATGAAAACGGAGTGTGCCGATATACTCCGGTTAAACCTTGGTATACGCAACAGCAAGTGAACAATCCGAATATCCGTCCGGAGAATTTCTATTATTCGTTTTTTGCATATTATCCCTTTGACGGAAATTTCTTTACTGTAGCTCCTGGCAGGGCTACTGATTATGGCGCTCCAAAAATAACGTTTACTATGCCGTTTGAAAACGGAAGCGTAACGACTTCTCGTGAACACGGGAATATTCCCGATGCCATGTTGGCTACACAATATGACTATCAAAAAGCGCAAGGTAGCGTCCCCTTCAGGTTTTATCATTTGCTGACTGCCTTGCGCTTCCGGATCAATAATTATGATGATAAACGTCTGCTAACTATCCATTCGTTGACCTTCAGTGGGCAGTTCTATCGCTCGGTAACGGTTGATTTTGCAGAAAATCCTCCTGTACAGAAAGTGGCTGAATTAGCTACAAGTCATTATCGTGGAACATTTGAGATTGTGAACAACACAGGCAATCCGGAAGTATGTATAGCGGGAGCTTCCCGATTGATGGGAGTGACCGATGAAAACCCCGATGGCACAACCTTGTTGCTGCTTCCCAATCCGGATGCCAACCCGAATGCCGTGCTACCGTCTTTTTATTTGGGAGAAGAAAAGACTGTGTCGATAACATATTCTTTTGAGAACGGGAGCCCGGTGACGCAAACCATAGAGAACATAAACCTTGCCTATAAACCCATGCAGAGCACGCGCTATACGGTGAATCTCAATTTCATGGGCGGGAAGTTTGTGCTGATGTGCCAGCCCGACAACAACGAGCATTGGGAGGGTGATAATGAAAATGATATTATTATTCAATAAAAACGACATATATTATGTGTAAGATAAGAATGAAACATATTCTCCAGGCGGTTGCCTGTATTGCTTGGATGTCGGGCGTGATGGCTTGCCAACAGGAAGAAGGGGCGGCAATCCGTGAGGGTGGCATGCAAAGCGGATTCCGCATCAAGGCGGAATGTACGGATATGTTGCCGCAATACATCGATCCCGAAAAAGAACTGAAGGCGAAGACAAGGGCGGTGCCTAAGAATCCTGATGAAAAAAGAATCCGGACGTTGCACCTTTTCTTTTTTGACCGGGAGGGCAATTTTCTTAGGCCTAAAGGCGAACAGGCTTATTTACCTTATCAGAAGTGGACTTCCACCAATGTGAAACCGGTTCCTTATGATGCTTTCGAGGGAAATGACGAACATTTGCGGCAGGTGCAGATTTATGCTGTGGCCAATATCTTCGGTGATGAATTCAAGACAGAATGGACACCGGATGGTGATGTGACAACCGAGACAATTGATGGCGAAGTGATAGAAATTACCAAACTTGACGATCTTAAAAAATGGATGTATGCTCCTGTGCCGCGTGAAAACATCTCAGAGCTTCCCGAACCCGGAATGCCTATGGTGGGATACGTAGAGAACGTTGATTTGAGGAATGATGTAATAGAACAGGCAGGAGCGGTGGTGATACCGATGAAGGCTTTGATGGCGCGTGTAGACATATCTGTCAAGATAGAAGCCAATCAGACCAGTCACGATGCCAGGTTTCCGCAACTGACTATTTTGGAATACGGTGTCAAGAATATGCCTTCTACCGTTCCCTTTACGCAACCTGCGAAGGAGACCGATGTTTCCTACGGAAAACGTGACATGACAGTGACGGTGACATCGAACAATATCATCCGAAACGGAGATGAACCGGTGACTTTCAGTTATTATACCTACGAGAATATCCAACAACCGACTAGCGAACCTAAATATCCGTCCGATGAAATCGCAAAAGATCAGACAGATGAGCGGAAACAGCGTTGGAAACCAACCATTGCCAACAAGGAAGCGGCTTCGGCATTGACACTGAAAGGAAATTATATAACCCATCAGCAATTGTCATACGACGCTTATTTCACCGTATACATGGGTGAGAATACAATCGACAATTTTGAAGTAAAGCGTAACCGTTGCTATAAGAACAACATTGTCATCCACGGGCTCGACTATATACGAAACACGGACGAAACGGTGTATACCTTCGACGGGCGTGTCAATGTGAAGTCGGATAATCCGGTCTATATTTCCATTGTCAACGAACGGCAGGTAGACGCTCATGCAAGTGTGTTGCCGATGGATGTGTATTTGTTGCGCAGGGAAAGCGGTGCTACAGGTGCGAATTCGCTTCACTCGAAAGTGACGGTCAGCCTGGAAGATGAAACAGGCAATGTCCCCGCTTGGATTCGGATGGAAAAAGTGGATTCGTTGACAATGGCAGGCGGAGAAGGTGCACCGGAAAATATGAAATTCCTTGCCGGAACCGGAGCACGTGACTATTTCACGACGGATTTGTTGGATCGCTTACAGACGCAGTGCGTCATTTCCGGTGATAATGATCATTCGCGCAGCCGTATCTATTTTTATATTGACGAAAATATACCGGTTGTCAATCCGCGGGCAAGTATTCCGGACCGTTCAGCCACGGTATATATTACTTATGAAAATGAGACCGGAGAAAAACGTGAGCGTACGCTTGAAATTGATCAGAAGGGAATGTTGTATGTGGAAGGTGCCCGTAATGGAGATGTGAGTATGTTTATAGAATATTATGAAGAGTATCTTGAACATGCCGATCCGTTGGATAAGCATGAGATGCCTGAGGCATTGTATGAGGGGTTGCCGTGGGGATTGGATGGTATTCCTTTGGGAGATCGTAATGTTTATATACCTGGCACTAGACTTTCTGCCACTGAGAACTTTCATCATGGATTGGAAGCTACACGGGCGGCTATAACTGCATCCAACAAAAGTATAAGTACGGTGAAATTGTATAATACGGATATTCCGGCTACGGCATTTCATTACTGTTATGGTAAGAATAAACGTAATGCAAACGGAGAGATTCCGACGACCGGTCGCAGCGGATATTGGGAATTGCCTGCCATCTCTGATTTGGAGGTTGCTTTGGAACAATATTACGGTACGTTTTCCGATTTTCAAGGAAATCTTTACTGGTCTGCCGCTGCGGGAAGCGGAAAAGGTGGAAGTGTAGAAAGAGTGGAATATGCCCGTGCAACCCGTGTGGATAGAGATGCCAATGGAAAGTTTGATCATGTCGGGAGTGGTGACGGTGATATGATTGAATCACAGATGCAACCTGGTTTTGTCAGACGTAATAAAACGCTTCGTATCCGTGCTGCGTATAAGTATACCAATCAATAAGATTAAAAGAAAGTATATTGTCCGATAGAGATAGTAAGCGCCTGCATAAGTTATATACAAGAACTGTGCAGGCGCTTTTTGCAAAATACTTCATTTCTTAATGAAGTAGGAGTCTTTTTCTTCTATCACTTGGTTAAATCACCAACCTCGTCCAGATTCTTCTGAATATCTTCGTCATTCAATGTATAATTCACCAGATCACCAGCCAAATACTTATCATAAGAAGCCATATCAATCAGACCATGTCCCGAAAGATTGAACAGAATCACTTTTTCTTCTCCGGTTTCCTTGCATTTGTTAGCTTCGCGGATAGCCGCTGCAATAGCGTGGCTGGATTCGGGAGCCGGAATAATACCTTCGGACTGCGCAAACAGACAACCGGCTTCGAAAGACTCCAGTTGCTGTATATCTACCGCTTCCATCAGATTATCTTTGAGTAACTGTGAAACGATTACGCCTGCGCCGTGATAACGAAGTCCACCGGCATGGATATGAGCAGGAGCAAAATTATGTCCTAAAGTGAACATCGGCAGCAATGGAGTATATCCGGCTTCATCACCGAAGTCATACTGGAACTTACCACGTGTCAGTTTCGGACAAGAAGCAGGTTCGGCAGCAACGAAACGAGTCTTTTTCCCTTCCTGTATGGTGTGGCGCATGAACGGGAAAGAGATACCTCCGAAGTTGGAACCACCTCCGAAACAACCGATCACGATGTCCGGATACTCGCCTGCCATTTCCATTTGTTTTTCAGCTTCCAGTCCGATAATAGTCTGGTGAAGAGTTACATGGCTAAGTACGGAACCGAGCGTATATTTACAGTTAGGAGTCATTTGTGCCAGTTCGATAGCTTCCGAAATAGCAGTTCCCAATGAACCTTGATAAGTGGGGTGTTTCGTCAGAATATCCTTACCGGCACGGGTAGACATGGATGGAGAAGGAGTGACCTGTGCTCCGAAAGTCTGCATAATGCTGCGGCGGTATGGTTTTTGTTCATAACTGATCTTTACCTGATAAACGGCAGCTTCTAGACCGAAAACCTTGGCTGCATAAGAAAGAGCGGCTCCCCATTGTCCGGCACCGGTTTCAGTGGTGATGTTGGTCACTCCTTCTTTTTTGCAATAATAAGCTTGTGCCAATGCAGAGTTCAACTTATGCGAACCGATAGGGCTTACGCTTTCGTTCTTAAAATAGATATGAGCCGGAGTGCCGAGTGCTTTTTCCAAACCGTAAGCACGAACCAGCGGAGTGCTGCGGTAGTACTTGTACATTTCACGCACTTCTTCCGGTATTTCGATCCATGCATCCGTCTGATTCAGCTCCTGATGACACAGTTCTTTTGCGAAAATCGGATATAAATCTTCTGCTTTCAGCGGTTGTTTGGTTCCCGGATGCAACGGAGGCATAGGCTTGTTCACCATATCGGCCTGAATGTTGTACCAGTAATGTGGAATTTCTTCTTCGGGTAAAATATACCGTTTTCTTTTTTCACTCATAATATTGTAGTTTTTTAGTTTCTTGTTGCCAAAAGTACTCAATTTTTTAATATTCAGAAAATTTTGTCAACAAAGAATCGTGTTTGATTGTTATTTTAGTTAAGTTTGCACGACCCTGTTAAAAAAGATGATATGAAGATTTATCATAAGTTTTTATTGTATCAGAATAAACTCCTAAAACCCTATGTACGTATTTTGTTAGGGCTGATAGAAGCACTCACTTATCTGGCGTCTTTATCATTGATTGTCGGAGTAGTATATGAACATGGCTTTCCCTTGTCTATTGATGAAGTGGCGAATTTGCAGACATTGTATAAAACTGTCTGGATCATCTTTCTGATTGATGTAACTTTACATATCTCGCTGGAATACCGGAATACCAAAAAGCAATACCGGCGATTAGCCTGGATCTTGAGCGGGTTGTTATATCTCACTTTAGTACCTGTTATATTCCATCGTCCGGAAGAAGAAGGAGCTATTTTGCATATTTGGGAATTCTTACATGGGAAGTTTTATCATCTTTTGTTATTGTTAGTTCTTTCTTTCCTCAATCTGTCCAATGGGCTGGTGCGTCTGTTGGGACGGCGTACCAATCCGTCTTTGATATTGGCAGTCAGTTTTATGGCTATTATTCTGATTGGAGCAGGCTTGTTGATGCTTCCGCGCTGCACGGTAAATGGTATCACCTGGGTAGACTCTTTATTTACGGCTACCAGTGCCGTATGCGTTACAGGCTTGGTACCGGTAGACGTGTCTACTACATTCACCACTTCGGGATTAGTTGTCATTATCCTGTTGATTCAGATTGGCGGATTGGGAGTGATGACATTAACCAGTTTCTTCGCCATGTTCTTTATGGGGAATACCTCCATTTACAACCAGCTTGTTGTGCGTGATATGGTTAGTTCCAATTCATTAGGTTCTTTGCTGTCTACTTTATTATATATATTAGGCTTCACCTTAGTGATTGAAGGGATCGGCATGGTTTCGATTTGGTTTAGTATTCACGGAACGTTGGGAATGACCCTAGAAGGAGAGTTGGGGTTTGCTGCCTTCCATTCTATTTCAGCTTTTTGCAATGCGGGCTTTTCTACGCTTTCCGGCAATTTAGGAAATCCGATGGTGATGACTAACCACAATTGGCTGTTTATTACTGTTTCTCTATTGATTATATTTGGTGGTATCGGTTTCCCCATCCTTGTCAATTTCAAGGATATTGTATTGTATCACCTCTGTCGTTTCTGGAAATTGATTCGTACCCGCAAACTGGATCGGCATAAAATGCAGCACCTCTATAACCTGAATACGAAAATCGTGTTAATCATGACTTTCCTGCTTTTATTAATCGGTACATTAGCTATTGCTGCTTTTGAGTGGAATGGTTCTTTTGCCGGTATGCCTGTGGCAGACAAATGGACTCAAGCTTTCTTTAATGCCACTTGTCCGCGAACAGCCGGTTTCAGTAGTGTCGATCTGGCATCATTGAGTGTGCAGACGCTATTGGTTTATCTATTCCTGATGTGGGTGGGCGGTGGATCACAGTCCACGGCAGGTGGTGTGAAAGTGAATGCTTTTGCGGTTGTAGTTCTGAATCTTGTAGCCGTATTGCGTGGCACTGAACGAGTGGAAGTGTTCGGCAGAGAATTGTCTTACGATTCAATCCGGCGTTCCAATGCAACAGTAGTCATGTCATTGGGAGTCTTATTCATTTTTATTTTTACATTGAGCATACTCGAACCGGGTGTTTCCATCATGGCATTAACTTTCGAATGTGTCTCTGCGCTTAGTACCGTGGGTTCCAGTCTGAATCTGACCCCTCATTTGTGCGACGCGAGCAAACTATTGGTGTCTTTGTTGATGTTTATTGGTCGTGTGGGGTTAATAACATTGATGCTAGGAATAGTTAAACAGAAAAAGAATACAAAATACCGTTATCCGAGTGATAACATCATAATAAACTAAAGCTATGAAGTATATTATTATTGGTTTAGGAAATTACGGCCATGTGTTGGCGGAAGAACTGTCCGCCTTGGGACACGAAATTATAGGTGCGGATATAAGCGAAAGTCGTGTAGACTCCATTAAAGATAAGGTTGCTACAGCTTTTGTCATTGATGCCACTGACGAACAATCATTATCAGTGTTGCCATTGAATAGTGTGGATATAGTCATTGTAGCGATTGGAGAGAATTTTGGTGCGTCGATACGAGTCGTTGCCCTGTTGAAGCAGAAAAAGGTTCCCCGTATTTTTGCCCGTGCTATTGATGCCGTACATAAAGCAGTGCTTGAAGCTTTTGATCTGGAACGAATCCTGACTCCGGAAGAAGATGCTGCCCGCAGCCTGGTACAACTGCTCGACTTCGGTACTAACATGGAAGGATTCCGTATCGATCAGGATTATTATGTTGTGAAGTTCACGGTTCCGGAGAAATTTGTAGGATATTTTGTGAATGAGTTAAACCTGGATGAAGAGTTTCATTTAAAAATGATAGGATTGAAACGGGCGAATAAGGTCACCAACTGCCTGGGTATCTCTCTGACCGAGCTTCATGTGAAGAATGAATTACCGGGAAATGAGAAAGTGGAAGAAGGAGACGAATTGGTTTGCTACGGCAGGTATCGTGATTTTCAAGCTTTCTGGAAAGCTATTTAATTTATTGTATTTCCGGTTTGCATTGATGGATCGTTACGGGATGTACTTTAACTTTGCATGCCGTAGATGTAAAATTGAGCTGCACAATCTGGCTTTGTGATGTTTCCGGTTTTCGTTGGTCGAATACAAAGTTGCCCAGACTATAAAAGATGGGCTTACCATTGAAATATTCCTCTTTCTGAATGACGTGCGGATGATGTCCGATGATAGCATCCGCACCTGCACGAACGAGTCGGTGTGCTCCCTTTCTTTGGTTCATAGTAGGAGAGGATTGGTACTCGATTCCCCAATGGAGAATAACGACCACATAACTTTCGGGATTCTCTTGCTTGAAGTTCTTAATTTCCTCTTCTATTTCTTCCGTGGTTTGCTGGCAAATACCGGGATCATTTTCTAAATATACCCAATTCTCCAAAGGAAGTGTAACTGAATTGAAGAGTGCTACTTTAATTTTTCCTTTCTTTATCACTACGGGTTGGCAACTCTCGGAAGGAGTATTACCATATCCTATCGGAGTGATTCCTGCCGATAAGAGATGCTGATAAGTATCTGTCAATCCGCTTCGTCCCTGATCCATAGTATGATTATTCGCTAAAGCCGCATGACTGATGCCGGCTTTAACCAATTCTTCCATCCATCTCGGTTCCGCGCGAAAAATATATTTCTTGTGTAGCGGCGAACGAACGGAAGTGACGGGACATTCCAGATTGATTACCGTAGCGTTCATTTGATGAAAGAGAGGAGCTACTGACGCAAATAAATCTTCGACACCTCCCCGTTGAATCTGTTGGCGTACCCCTCTGTCCAGAAGAACATCTCCAGTGAAAGCGATAGAGAGACATTCTTCTGGCGGGTGCTGGCAGGCAGTAAGCAGTAACAGACCTATACTACCTATAATCCGGTTAATTTGGGAAAAGGATATTAGCATCCTGAACTATAAAAAACTCTGTCATCTACTTTCGGTTCTTTCTCCAGCAGGATATTTTTCATCCATTCCGGGACGGCAGGCGCTTTCTTTTCTTCCAGCATTTTCTGCCACTCTTCGTCCGTGAGCCGGGTATCCAGTGGCTGGACAAACTCGTAGTAACTAAATGTGGCACCACGAGTAAGATAGAGATTACCCTCTATTTCTACTACCACATAGATATTGTTGGCATTTCCTGTTGCCACATGCAGTACTCCATTCTTATCACATCCACTCACGTTGCGGGTATAAATATCAGCCACTACAGCTATCGACTTGTCCGGACCTTGCACTAATGACCAGTTATCCAGATGTAAATCCGGATCGAGCACAGACAGAGTGAAATATTCTATACTACTTCCCATATACTCAAGAGTGCGATATTCCTGTTCGGTCAGTTTTTCTCCCCGCAGTTCCTTTTCAGTTACTTGAATCAGAAAGCTGACATAGTCTTGCAACTGCTCTGTTTTTCCTTTCAAGTCATCCGTCAGGCAATTGCTTTGTTGCAGAACCAGTTGGGTGGCTTGCAGAATTCCTGACATTTTCTTCCAGAAAGGAAGATTCGGTTCTACATATCCCACTACGATCGGATCAGGAGGGCCGGCACCTCCACATTCTGCAGCCATGGGCTGTTCTCCGTAAAGGATCGCGTCATGCTTCAATTCAGCCCAAGATGCCAAAGCTGTATTCAGGTTCTTGTATCCCCATTCGGGTGTTTGCATAAATCCCGGCTGGCTCTTATCCGTTTTCTGCATGGTGAACAGACTTTTCATCCATAATTCGTAGACAGATACTTGCGCAGGCTGGGAAGCTTTGAATTTATCTTTCAGTTTTTGTAATTCTCCGGTATACTGGTTCCAGTTGCCCGGTTCTTTGTAAAAATCAGTCAGTAAAGCCTCGGCGGAGTTTACTCCGAAAGCGGCAAAGACATCCAATCCTTTCGGATAAGCACGTTTGCTGTTTGGGGTGACATCTACCATTTCTTGAAGCACTTCATTATCTGCCAGATATCTTTGTGGCATAAAGTTGATTTTGTCCCGGCAAGAGATTTCTATTTTAGGTTTTATCCTGTTCTTACTTTTTGCCAGTTCAATGAGCGCTTGATTCACCTTTTCTATTTGAACCGGAGTCAATGCATCTTCAGTATATTCAGTTTTATTTTTCTTCAGAATCTGTGCAATATCGAGAAGAGAAAGATTATCAGTCTCACCCATCAGGAAAGTAAGTGGTGTATAGACGCGTTGGTATAATTCCATTAGTGGTGTCTTGGCCATATCCTTATAAGTGGATAGTACGGTAGCCTGAAAGATTGCTTGTTTGAGCTGTTCTTGTTGTTCTCTGCAAAAGCAGGCAGTTTGAAGCCACATCATAGCCTGAAAGTATGCCTGTAATTGAGGTTCACGGGTATAATGTCCGCGTGGTTTGAAAAGACTGTATAGGAAGTATGCATCTTTGTATGAAAGAAATTCCGAGAAATCATCTTCTTGTGCATTAATATGTTCTATTTCCTGTTGATATGCTTTTTGATACTTAGCAGGGAGATTGGGCGTTTCCTTTGTCAGTAGATAATAAGGTATGGCATAAAAAGTTGCGGCGTATTCTGCCATATCTTTCAGAGATTCGTCTTCTGTCTGGCGGGAGATGCTTATGCAAGTTGCGTTGAGTGATAGACATAGTCTTTCCAAAGTGGGAATGATGTGTTGTTTCTCCAGACTTTTTAGTACATAAGAGAAATACATGTGAAATGCCTGTAAATATAAGTCAGTGGTGATGAAATTGGGCACTTGGCGATAATCATTCTCTTCGTAAGCATGAAACAACTGTAAGTTACTTCCCTCTGTAATGGCAAAGTTGTTCTGTTGCAACTTGGCTTGTAATGCCTCGTCCATATCTTTGAATTGGAACAGGTTGACTATATTATTTGCATTTCCTAAATAATAAGAGTCTCGTTGAGTAAACTGTTGCTGACGCATTTCTGCCATGCGAGCATCGATGCGTTCTACGAAAGCCTTCTCTTCAGCCGTCAGTTTGACTTCGTCATAGTTTTCCGGGAATTTATTCTCTCCGTTTGCTTCCGATTCATCCCATAACTTCCATACAAGATCGTTATACCATTTGGTATTGGCTGAAAAGAAAGCGTTGATGTCCGCTTCCATAAAATGATAACCGTGTATAGCGTATGGATAACTACGTAATAAACGTAACTCCTGAAAAGAGTAACGACCGATATCCTGCTTCAAATCAATAGATTGAGGTAGAACAGTATCGGTCAATAATGAAGTGGCAGTCGTAACAGTATCTTGTGCCAATGCCGTTGAGGTGTTTTTATTCTTGTTCTTGCATCCGCAGAGAATAAGAATCAGTGTACAGGACAGTAATAATAGTCGTCTCATGTTTTTCATTATTCTATAAATTGCCATATATAAATGATAGTATTTAACGTTAACGTTCAAGAATGCGTTTGGCCTCCTTTTCTTCTGTCTCGCGTTTCAGATATCCCTTAAAATCCAGACCAAAACCTCTCCATACATATTCCGCTATCAGAAATTTTCCACTTCGTTCCCGTTCCATGGTGCGTATCAACACAGGAGTATGTTCACGAATCACTCTGAAATCTTCCAAAGGTTGTGCTACTCTCGAACCTAACCAAAGTGGGCGGACATACGCTTCATCTGCAATCCGGTAAATGAATAACCGCTTGTCTGGTTTGGGATCGAATCGGGTAGGCTTGATAACCCCCACAATGATTTCCGGCATCCCGTCTCCTGTAACATCTCCATAATCAAACTGATAGACTGGATAAGGCAATTTCCAAACAGAGTGGGAGGGTTGGTCTGTATTCAAATGAATGACATAGAGCGAATCAGATTCTTTGTTCAGAGATACTTCCATGTGTCTTTGATTTACTTGCCATTCAAACCAGTTTTCTTTCCGGCATGAACAGAACATCAGTAAAAGACCTGTAAAAATAAGGAAGTGAATCCTGTGTGACATATCTGTAACGTTTTCTTTGGCAAAGATAGATATTAACCTGTATTTACCTGCTTCTTTTCTCGTAAAAGTGAAAAGTCCAGTATATTATATATGAAAACCACCGGACTTCTCTTTAGTTAAGAAATCCGGTGGCTTATCAGATTTTATAAAGCGTATACCTTATTTCGTTTGAATACGAATATTTCCGGCTTTCACTCCATTTGCTTTGGCTGTAAATACAATTTCTCCGGCAGTTTCACCAGCTTGTATGATAGCTGTCAACATTCCGTTGAAAGCATGCATCTTCGGAAGATGAAATTGTTCCAGATTTGTCGGGTCGCCATTGGCAGCGGCACGATATTTACCGGTTCCCTTTGCAGAGAAGTTAATCTGACGATTATCAGTAGGGCAGGGGTTACCATCTTTGTCTACAACTTTCACAGTCACATACGCTAAGTCTTTTCCGTCTGCAGTCAATTCGTTACGGTTGCTGACCAGTTCGATATGATGAGGTTTTCCGGCAGTACGAACCACTTTTTCCGCTACAGCTTTTCCTTCTTTGTTATAGGCTACTACTTTTACTTCTCCCGGTTCATATACAGCATCCATCCACATCAGACGATAGCGGTTCTTCAACGAACTATTATTCTTGCTTTGTTTACCATAACTTTTACCGTTGATAAACAGTTCGGCTGTAGGATAGTTGGTATATACAAATACAGGAGTCACTTCGCCTTCACGTCCCGGCCATGTCCAGTGAGGCAGAATATGCAAGGTTTCCGCATCCTTGTTCCATACACTGCGATACAGATAATAGCGGTCTTTAGGCAGACTGGCAAGGTCGATAATACCAAACATGGAACTGTGATTGGGCCATGCATCCGTGTCATAAGGTGATGGCTCGCCCAGATAGTCAAATCCTGTCCATACAAATTGTCCGATTGTCCAATGGTTATCGTCGGCCAGTGCAAAGTCCTCGTCCGGAATATTTGACCAGGAACAGGCTTCCACATCATAAGAGGAACACTGATGGTCTTCATACTTAGTACTTTTCTTATCCTCTACCGGGAATTTGTATACCCCGCGTGAACTGACAGTAGAAGCAGTTTCACTACCCAGAATCAGATTCTGCGGGAGTTGGTCATAAGATTCCTTATAGCGTTGGGTACGGTAATTAAGTCCCGGAATGTCAATCATTGCTGCAAATCCGTTCGCAAGTACACAAGTAACCTGATCCATTCCACAAGTGACAGGACGTGTCGGATCTTCTCGGTGGCAAATGTCTTGCAGGAATTTAGCCACTTTATAGCCGACAGGGCTACATTGGGTCGGCACTTCATTACCGATACTCCACATAATCACACACGGATTATTCCGATAATTATGGAGCATATTTACCATATCACGTTCCGCCCATTCATTGAAATAACGGTGATAACCGTTTTCGCACTTGGCAATGTCCCATTCATCGAACGGTTCAATCATCATCATAAATCCCATTTCGTCACACAATGCTACGAGTTCGGGAGTCGGCATATTATGAGAAGTACGGATAGCGTCACATCCCATATCTTTCAGCAATGTAAGCTGATGGCGAAGTGCTGCCACATTAATAGCGGCACCCAGCGGACCTAAATCATGATGATTGCATACCCCTTGGAATTTGCGATGTTTTCCGTTCAAATAGAAACCCTTATCAGCGATATATTCAATGTTGCGGATACCGAAACGGGTCGTGTAAGTATCCACCAGTTTATCATCTGCGTAAATTTTGGAAACAGCCTTGTAGAGCGACGGACTTTCCGGCGACCAGAGTTCGGGCGCATTTACAATAAAGTTTTGTTCGAATGGTTGTCCATGATTAATGCGGCTCGTATTCTCTTTGCTGGTAGCCACTTTTCCGTCCGGAGAAAGAATCTCTGTTTCTATACGGATTTGTGTTTTCTCATCGGCATTATCAATCTTCGTTTGAAGACGTACGGCTGCAAAGTCCTTGCTGACATGAGGAGTTGTGATTTGTGTTCCCCATACAGGCACGTGCACTTTATCAGTCACGATCAGATGCACATTACGATACAAACCTGCTCCCGGATACCAGCGCGAGGACTGCGGACGATTTTCCAAACGTACGGCCAGCGTATTATTCTTTCCGTCTTTGTTTAATAAAGACGTCACGTTACAGTGGAAAGAGTTGTAGCCGAAAGGCCAGAAACAAGCTTCTTTTCCATTTACATAGACACGTGCTTCGCTCATGGCGCCATCAAAGAGCAGCGTCACCTCCTTATCGGCAGGAGCATCAAAACTGGTTCGATACCATCCGGTGCCTACATAAGGGAGCCCACCGGTACGTCCTGTTTTCAAGGAAGCCTTTTTCTCGAAGTTCTGTGTTACAGCTACATTCTGCAGGTCATTATTCATATCGAATGGACCGAAAATCGCCCAATCATGCGGAATAACAACCGACTCCCATTTAGTGTCATTAAACTCCGGCTGGCTAGCCTCTTTAAAATCTCCTTTACTGAATTTCCAGTTTTTCTCGAGCAGCGTCTCACTGCGTTGCGCTTGCAATGTGCAAGCGGCGCCCATCAAAAGTACAGCTAATAACTGTTTTTGGTGTTTCATGTTAATATTTGCTTTTCAGGTATAAAATATTTTGGATTCGGGGTAAAGTTATAAAAAATGATTCAATAATCTTATCTCTTGAAAGCATTAAATGCGCTGGTGGGTTTACCACTATCGTCAAACATGCCCTTTCCATAGTTCTTCCAACCACCATAACTCTGCGGTTCCCAGGAGAATACACCAAGACATTGTTCCACTTGTTTGGCTTTCGTCATAAAGTCTGTGAAAAAGTCTTCAGCTTCGGAATAGTCCCAGGGAATACCAATTTCGCACATCATCACCGGAGTGTTGTATTTGGCAATCAGACTTTTCATATTGGCAATACATTTGTTGTTCATATCTTCCCAATCATCGGCTGCTCCCTCTGTCGGGTACATATCCGGATAAAGAGACATACCGATGACGTCCCATTTGGCATTGTTGTCATGCAAATAACCGAAAATCCGGTTGTATAGATTGGCATCATTTCCCTGGTCGAGGTGTACAATCACTTTCGCATTCGGATAAATCTCTTTAACAGCATTGTAGCCGGAGTTAATGAATTTCGCAAAGTTTTTAATACCGTCACTACTCGTTGTTTGTCCAGTGGGGAATAGCATTCCCTGATGAGTTTCATTGCCTACTTGCACCCATTCCACATCAATGCCCATCTCTTTGATTGCACCGAGTACATCTTTGGTATGGTCGGCAATCGCCTGCTCCAGTTCTTCTACCGTATAGTTTTCCCAGGCTTTGGGTTTGGCTTGCTGAACAGGATCGGCCCATCTGTCACTGTAATGGAAGTCGATCATCAGGCGATAGCCCAAATTATGCGCTCTCCATGCTTTGAGCAATACGTCACCCTTATTGCACCAGCCTTTTACATCTTCCGTGTCATTTTCCGGGTTCACCCATACACGTAGACGAATTGCATTTATACCCAGGTCGCGAAGCAGAGACATACATTCCTGTTCTTTTCCATCGGAGGTATAGAATTTATATCCGGAACTTTCCATTTCCGACAGCCAACTGACATCAGCTCCCCGGGCGAAGCCGGACATATCATAAGTGGTTTCCGTCTTTTCCGGAAAAGTCGGAGTATCATTATCATCATCACAAGCGGTGAAGATGCTTCCGCAAAGTAGTGCGGAAGCTATCATTATATATTTTCGTATCATAGTGATTCTGTTGAAATTAATAATCATGTTGTTGAACTTAGAATGTTATTCAGTGATTTCAGTCATTGTAAACTCCATCTTGTTGAGATCCAGCGTAATGCGATATTTACCCTCCTTAGTGGGTTTAATGTTATCACCATTCTGATCACTTAGATAGAGCCCACTTTCAGAAGTATAGTACAATCTCCAGTCCCAGCTAATCTGATCGGGATCCGTATTCATGAGGAAGTAGAATCCGTCACCGATAGTGGTGATATCGCATTCTGCGCTCCATATTCCGGTTTCCTCATCATATATCATCAGGTCTTTAGCCGTTGACCAGCCATTGAAAGTTCCATATACATTGATTTGTTTGATTTCAGTAGGCTTCCAAGTCAAGTTGACGTAATCTACTTCGATTGTATAACTTTTCTTGCCGGAACCATCGAACCAGATGTTGTAATGCTCCCCTGTTGTAAGAGCAAGGCTATAAAGATTGTTGGGATCAGAGCCATACCATGTATCTGTTGATGGGTCTACTATCTGGAAGTTTTCATCGCTGACGGTTTGGAATACAGTGCGATAAGTTCCTGCAGTTTTACCGGGTTCAAGTTTGCGGTATAACTTTCCCCACCATGAGTCGGCCCCTTGCATTTCCAGATAAGAGGGATAAGTCGGTTCTATACTTCCTCCTTCCGTCACTTCCACTTTCCATGCTTGCGGGTCGTTCAGGTCAATAATCAATGTACATTCTCCGGCTGCCGGTACGTTTACTGTAATATTTCCGGCAGAAACATTCGTCCCGGTATTGAATGTCAATTCATTAGCAGAACCACTAAAGGCGAAAGGAGTATCTTTGGCTTTCGTATCATCAATGCTGTTATCAGCTCCGCTGACGCTGGTGTTATCATATAGTTTACCTGTTCCATTCATCTGAATATTGATAGTGCCGGCTCCTGTAGCAGTAAATATGCCCTGCCATTGATTCTTGTCACGTTTGTATTCCATCGTGATACCTCCGTCAATGCCACTTACATTGAGTGTTGGCATCCATAAGGCAGTCCATAGTTTTTTGGTGGTATTGACATTCGTATAGTAACAGCCCGATTGACCGGGGAACCACAAATCCCACGTTCCTTCAGCAGCGTCAGTTGTCAGGAAGAACGGAGTAGCCGTACTGCCCGATTTGGCTGTGTGCCAAACAGTACCATCGGCTTCCTGTAGATAGAAACCTTCCCAAGAAGTGGCTCCCATAAAGCCGATATAGTTGCCATCCGCATTGGCTGCATACAGATCTTTTCCTGAATCCTTGCCGTCTCCCTTATTGATAATATTGGCAAATCGCATATCAATTTCATAAGGAGTAACCATGACTTTTACCACATTACTGTATACAGGAGCGATGTTACTTCCGTTTCTTCCGGCAAGCCGGAAATAGAGCGGCGCTTCTTCTTCGGGAGTAGCTTTCAACTGATAAGCGACGATATTTAAAGCGGAGACAGAGTACGTCTTTGATACTCCACTTTCGGTCGTTTCCAGAATCTGCCCGGAGAAATCTTCCGTGCGTGAAACCTGTACGGAAGTTTGTACACCGGTGGTAGGCTGGTATCTTGGATCGCTCACTTGCAGCGTCTGGTCAGTCCAGGCAAGCGACAAAGCATAAAACTTGGCTGTCCCCTTTGTCAGTACGACAGAATTGGCAGAAGCTATCAATTCGTTCTCTTCCGGGCTGGAGAGAAAATAGGTATCCCCATCTTTCTCGCAAGCACCTAGTAATAGGAGAGCGGAAAGTAAAGTGAATAGATTATTTAGTTTTTTCATATCGTTGTTCCGTATTAATATGATTAATAGTTTTCATTGTATAAGTTTGGATTGGCCGTCAGTTCGGTAGCAGGTATCGGATAGATATTGTATTTGCTCTCTACTGCCTTACCGTCTTTTACGCCACCTTTCCATTGCCATACATAGCTGTTGGTTGTAAATTGATTGAAGCGGATCAAGTCCGTACGGCGATACCCCTCCCAATACAGTTCACGGGCACGTTCGTTGATGATAAACAGTTCGTTGATTTCAGACTCGCTTTTGTTATGAGTGTTGTCGCCGAAAGCACGTTCCTGTAGCTCATTGATATAAGGCAGTACATTTGCCAGAGTCGCTTCCGTTCCTCCACGTACCACAGCTTCTGCCATCATTAAATATACATCGGCCAGACGGAATAGGGGATAATCTGTATTTACACCACCGTCTGCGGTGTTGGAAGCAGTCTGTCCGGCATCAGTCAGGTTAGTCCATTTTTCTACGAAATAGCCATTGCTTTGGTCATCTATCTTTTCCAGGTCCCGGGTTTGTCCGTCGGTAAAGAACATATATCGCTGGTCGGCTTCTTCGTTACCGGAGAAAAGTTGAGGAATTTCTCCGCGTACACGGAACATACCCCATCCTGATTTTACACCGTAATCTTCCGGTATCTGTTTTTCGGACGTGTTGCTCACTGCGCCACAAACAATGTAAGTGGATGATCCCCATGACACGAGATTGGTTGCGTCTACCGGGAGGGTGAAGATTATTTCGTTCGTACGTTTGTCATTGTCGGCATTAAACAGCTTGTAATAATCGCTTTCCAGTTGATAACCCTGTTCGATAACCTTTTTACAGGCTTTGATACATTCGTTGTATTTGGAAGTCTGGGTATAAACTTCCGCATTCAGATATAATTTGGCAAGTAATGTATATGCAGCTCCTTGGGAAGCGCGTCCGTAAGGACAGTTCGCTTTATTTAGCATTTCATCTTTAATGGCATTCAGTTCACTTTCAATATAATCGAAAATCTGTTGGGCTGTATAGCGGGGAGGCAGATATCCGACTAGCGGGTCATTTTCCGTCACAAACGGGATATTGCGGAACAGATCGAGTGCGTGATAGTAGAATAAAGCACGCATGAAACGGGCTTCGGCACGATAAATACGAATTTCAGTCTGCTCCTGGTCCGTGAACTGTGCTATCTTTTCATCGGTGGCATTGCGGAGAAACTCATTACATAAAGCAATGTTGTAATAGATACGGTAATACATATCCGATACCCAAGGATCATTAGCGTCCCAACTCAAATACGTCAGTCCCGTTACGTTGTCACCGGACAGCCAGGTAGAAGCCACTTCATCCGTTCCACATTCCTGCAAGTTGAAGAAACAGCGCATATAATCCTGTCCGCTGTTACTACTCAAATCGTTGTCACCATTCTTTTCCTGTCCGGTGGTCACCATGGCTGCATAGATTTTTCCCAGAACGGCTTTATAGTTTGCAGCACTGGTATATATGGTAGAAGATGTTTCTTCTTCGTGTGGATATTGGTCCAAGTCGCCTATGCAGGAACTCATCAGGAGTGCGCTGCAAAAATAAAGGGCTGTATAAAATATCTTTTTCATAATCGATGCTTTTAGTAATTAGAAGTTAATACCTATGTTGAGAGAGAAAGTACGTGGGCGTGGATAAAACGAATTATCCACACCGTCGGGAATTTCCGGGTCAACGCCGCTGTATTTGGTGATACAGAATACATTTTGCACCATGGCACTCACATTCAGACTGCATCCTTTATAAATAGTGCCGAAGTTGTAACCCAATGAGAGATTATCCATTTTCAGGAAAGAAGCATTCTCTACATAGTAGTCAGAGAGATATTGACGTGTCTGGAATCCTGTTTTCAGATAGGTTGATGACAGGTTGTTTAGCTGATAAGAGTTATAGCTGACAGTTTCCCAGGCACCGCTGTTCATAGCCATCGCATTATAGACATAGTTTCCGATATTGGCACGCAGGCTGGTGCTCAATGTCCACTTCTTGTAACGCAATGAGGTACTGAAACCGAGGATATAGTCGGGAGCCGGAGAGTGGTAGCGGTACAAGTCGTTCGAGTTGATTTGTCCGTCCCCGTCAAGGTCTACGTAAGCTCCTTCTATCGGTTTGCCGGTTTTTTCATCATACAGCTGATGGTAAACGTAGAACATATAAGGAGCATATCCCTCGCTCAATGTCTGTACCTGATAACTGTCGATATACGGACCTACAGAAGTGTTGGTGGCAGGCGTACCGGCTGTCAGTGATAAGTTTTTCACTTTCATCTTCTGCCATGTCATGTTGAAACTCAAGTCCCAGTTCCAGTCCTTGGTCTGTATGGGCGTTGCGTTCAGACTGAATTCCACACCCTGACTGTCCACATTTCCGACATTGGTCGTGATGTTACGATCGAATGTAGTACCGGCAGCAGCAGGTACGGTGGCAATCAGGTCTTTGGTCTGACGGGTGTAGTAGTCGAAACTACCGGTGATACGGTCTTTGAGGAAACCGAAATCAAAACCCATATTCCATGAAGTGGTTGTTTCCCATTTCAGGTTGGGTACATACGCTTTGGGGCGGTAAGTAGGAGTCGGGGTATCTCCGATAAGGGAACCGGCACCACTTTGGCTGATCGTATAGATAGGGAGGTAGTTGTAATTGCCTATACCGTCTTGCTGCCCGGTGACACCATAACTGGCACGCACTTTCAGCGTACTGATAACTTTATTGTCTTTCAGGAATGATTCTTCTGTCACTCTCCATCCTAATGCTACTGACGGGAACGTACCCCAACGTACATTTTTAGCGAAGCGCGAAGTGGCATCGCGACGTACAGTAGTAGTCAGCATATAGCGGGAGTTGAACGAGTAGTTCAAACGGCCATAATAAGAGAGTAATACATGGCGTTCGTCAGAGGCTTTCGATGTTTTCTGTATTTCTCCCAACGTGTTCATTTCGCTATAAAGCGGAGTCGTGGATTTCCAGTACTGATAATCGTAACCGGCTGTTACATCAAAACTACTCTTAATGGATTCCACCAATTTGTTGTAGTTGGCATACAGAGTCAACAGACGGTTTTCTTTTTTCTGTGGGCCATAGCTGTAATCCAAACCGGAAGTGGTGTAATTCTGTGCAGCTTCTGCCGGAACATATACACTTCCTTTACCTTGTGCATAGTCATAACCTAACGTAGCATGCAACTTCAAATCGGGGAAGAAGTGAAGACGATAGTCTGCATCAATGTTTCCGATAAAACGTTTTACTGTACTTTGTGAGTCATTCATATTGAGAAGTCCCACCGGATTCATGACTGCTCCGTTCACAGGAGCACCGGTGTTGTCAATCGCTTCCGTATATCCGCCGAATGTGTCTAGACCCGAATATACTGGAATGGTAGGATTCATGGTCGAAGCAGCCCAAATGGCACTTGTATTGGCAAATGTGTTCTTATTGATAGAACCTTTAGCATTGATATTCAGTTTTAAGTGGTCTTTAAAGAAAGACGGATTCAATGTAATGCTTCCGGTGTAACGCTCCGCGTTGTCAGTACGTAATAAACCACTCTGGTTGTAGTAACCGATAGATGCACGGAAAGGTAAGTTTTTGGTAATCTTTCCAGCAACACTTAGATTATTATCCGTACCGAAGGCATTTTGATAAATCTCATCGTTCCAGTCCGTATGTGTCGTGCCGAGTAACGCCCGTTGTGCATCGGTTCCTTTGCTTTGGATGGTATTGACAAATTCATCGTAACTCAACATATCTGCCAATTTGGTACGGGTTTGTACAGAGTTGGTCGTACTGAATGTAATCTTCAGATTATCGGAACTTCCTTTCTTGGTAGTAATCAGAATAACCCCGTTGGATGCACGCGAACCGTAAATGGCAGTCGAAGAAGCATCTTTCAGAATGGTCATACTTTCAATATCGTTCGGGTTGATGAGGCTAAGGAAATTCCCGTCATTACCGCTGATGCCTCCCTGTTCCAAAGGAACGCCGTCCAGTACGATCAAAGGGTCATTACTAGCGTTCAGTGAAGCACCACCACGCACACGGATCGTACTTCCCGCAGTGGGAGAACCACTGTTGGACATGATTTGCACACCGGAAATCTTACCATTAATCAGTTGCTCGGGAGAGCTGACCAATCCCATGTTGAAGTCCTTGCTGCTGACGTTAGTTACCGAACCTGTCAGGTCGCTTTTACGCTGCGTACCATAGCCGATTACTACAACGTCGCTCAATACCTGTGAATCACTTTTCAACTGGATATTCAAAGTAGTACTGTTGGCAGGAACAGGTACTACCTTTGTTTCATATCCTACATAAGAGAATTGCAACTCTTTGCTGCCCTGTGGCACATTGAGTGTATAATTACCGTCGAAATCGGTCACTGTTCCGGTAGAAGTACCGACAATGAGGATACTTACTCCGATCATCGGTTCCTTGTTCTCGTCAATCACTTGTCCGGTGATTTTCTTGCCTCCTTGTTGGGCGAAGGCAGGAATGATGCCTCCTAAAAAGGCTGTACACAACATAAGTAGTACAGTCAGATGGCGTAGATTTAAGATATTCCTGTTCATAATTACTGTGTTATTGATAATAGATTTATTTTTACTTTTTATTTAAAAATCAGCGGCTTTTCTCTTTCTGTCCCTTCCGTTTGCTACCTCCTTTCAGAAGGCTTCAGACGTGGTTCAGACGAAAGATTTGTTTCTCACCGAGGAAGACCTTGTTCCTCACCGAGGAACGACCCTTTCCTCACCGAGGAACAAAGGCTTCGACAACGGGGAACTTTAAGAATGATTATTCCAGCCAGATATTTCCTAGTTCAATCTCAACTAAACCTTTCTTGTTTCCTGACATTGACAGCTCCAGCTTCTCAATCCTTTCCGGTAAAAATGCGATTTCCGTTTCCGGATGGAAATACTGTTTCAAGAATGTCGGATAAGCTATCGGCAGCAGCGCCGTGTCTGTCTGGCGTAAATCTTTCAACGGTATCCGTATGATTCCCTCCGATGATGGAGCAGGACAAGGGCTTTTATAAGTATATCCGTCTGACGTTACGAAACCGGCACTGAATCCTTCCGGAAGTGCTTTCGTGCGATTTACCCGGATACAGAGAACGCTACAATCCTTTACTCTTTCTTTTCTTTCTTCAATCAGGTTCTTTACGAACGTGCGGAGGAAATAGTGCGGATTTTCTCCTTTAGGAGTAAACCGGAACCGGAGCAAAGGTTTTTCCACCGGAGAAGAATCAACCAAAGTACGTTGGAGATCATTCCATTCGGGAAGCGTGTATGCTTCTATCCGGCTATCTGCGTCCGTAATAGTCAATAGTGGTATCGCACTGTCTGGGGCAACAACACGAGTAGTCCAATAGGCTCCGGAAGTATAATTCCAGTCCAGTGGATTTCCCTTTATTCCCAATGATGAATTCCTGTAACCGGAATTTCCTGTGGGATAAGTGCGAGTGCTGTTGCCCCGGCATACGATGATGTTATACCTGAAACAATCATCCTTTATTTTTGTAGCGGGTATCGTTGCTTGATAGGTATATCCGCCTGTACGTTTCATCTTGATATATGGATTATGCTCATTCCAAAAAGATATCTTATCGGTGTAGATAATCACAGAATCCGGGAATTCGGTTCCTACCACCTGTGCACTAATCGTCAAATCCTTATTTGCTTCAGTGGTTGCCGATGGAGTATGAACGACTTTATAATCCGTCACACGTGGAGCAGGAGCCACATACTCTCCGATGCGGATGGAATTCCATTGAGAGTCTGCCTGCCAGTTCTGTTTGGGCGTACAGTTTTTACGTTTCAGCAGATAGGTACCCGGACGAAGTCCGCGGATAATCCCGTCTGTCACATCTCCTTTCTGCTGATTTCCTTGATTGAGGGCCGTAAAGGTAAATTCCATCCCTAAATCAGGTATTTGCAAAGCCATGTCCCAAGCACCATAAGCGATGGTAACCACTTCTTTATCGAGTGACGGTTTGGCAAACGGATCGTTCACTACTACCGCGTCCGGCATCACTTCCAGTCTCCAGACTCCCGGTTCGAGGCAATCCATGAAATAAGCACCTGTTCCCTCATAATGAATGATCGGAGAACTGCCACAACCGGCAATGGAAACAAGTTGTGACGCATCTTTGGGCTGGGTGTTGGTATGATTGGAATAATAGAATTTCTTTCCATTATTTAATTCGCTCAAGTCCTCTGTATAACTGACACGAAAACCGTCACCAAATAAAGTGTCCTGTGGATAACTGCCGTATGATTCACCTCTTTTCAGACTGCGTGCAGCTTCGGCAGCTATCTTCATACTGATGGCTTTATGAGGCGTATAGGCAAGATTCAAGAAATGAGTCTGATATTCCGTATTGGCATAAGCGATATCCATCGGATCATACGCAAACTGGGTAATCCATTGAAAACCTGCTGTACGGAAAGTGCGTACCATGGCCGGATACATATAAGAATACATGATATCTGCCGGATCGAACTCATATACCATCCGTGTTTTCTTATCGAATCCTTTCACTTTATCGGAAAAGGGAATATCATAGCGGTCTATATAGGGAAGGAAATTTCCCTGCTGTGTCTGTCCGGATACCAGTCCGATGGGATACCATTGATAAGTAGTTCCCTGAATGGCAGTTTCGTAATAAGCCTCTACTACATATCCGTTGTGGCTTACATTATAGAATACAGGTTTGCGGTTTCCTGTTTTATTGATCGCTTTCAGCATCCGGTTGATATAGGCTTTTACCTCTTTCTTCGTACCGGAATGACAAGGTTCATTATTGATTTCGAACCCAACAATGGAGGGATCGTCTTTATAAGCTAACCCCGTATATGGATTGACGTGCTTCACCAAACCATGAAGATAGGTTTCTTGTGCAGCGATAGCTTCCGGGTGGGAGTGCATATCGCATTTATCATATTTATAGGAGAAGCCGCCCGTCTGTATGTTTCGTTCGGGATATCCGTTCCCGAAGTTGGTCTGCGCGGTAATCACAATATGAATATTGCGTTCTTTGAGTTTGGCAATCAGGTAGTCCATCAAGTCGAGATGCTCGTTTTCGAGGAGATTTCCCTGTCCGTCTGTCAGTTCCACATCCCATAAATGAATACGGTAAGCATTCAGTCCCAGACGGGAGATATGATATACATCTTTGTCTATAGCAGCTTTGCGGTCCAGTTCCAAATATCCAATGGCACGGTAAGCATGGGCGAAAGGCAGCGTATAATTAACACCGAAAAAGGAAGCCTCCCGGCGGGTGTCACTCCAACGCATCACCCCATTTCCATCTATATATATAATAGGTGTAGAGGATGATTTGCCTTGCACTTTGACAAAGGCAGATATCAAACAAATAAAGGTAAGGATCAACAGTCTTTTCATGCTATCAAATTTATCGGTTTATTGACAGCAACAAAAGTAATTTATTGGTCATTTCAATAAAAGCACAGATTGGACATATAAGGATAAAAATAGGACGAAATGCCCCAAAATGCCTCTACAGGTCTTCATTAAGGTACTGGCGTGGCGTTTTTCCGAATTCTGCCTGAAAACATTTGGAGAAGTAAGAGTGATTGGAAAAGCCTACCATGTACATCACTTCGGCAATGGTAAATTTCTTTTGTTGCAACAACATGGCCGCCTTTTTCATCCGGATCGATTTGATGTATTCCACTGGAGACATTCCGGTCAGCTGTTTGATTTTCCGGTAAATCTGCTTATTGCTGATACCGGATAATTCACAAAGTGCATTTACATTCAATTCCGATTCAGAAAGATGGTCCTCAATCAGGCGGATAATGTTCGACAGAAATTTCTCATCTTGAGATTCTGCTTCGATTGGTTTAAGAACAGGCAACGATTCCAACTGCTTTTTCACCTGTGTCGCCGGAATCTCTTCTTTCTCTACGGCGATGACAGGGATATTCAGGCCAATGGAAGTTCCTTTTCCTTCGTTCGAGGTGACTCCGTTGATGTGACCGCCATGAAGTTCCGTATAAGTCTTGACCAGATAAAGTCCGATACCTGTACCTTCCTTATTGCCGGAATGTGGAGACTGGAAAAAGCGCTGGAAGATATATGGAATATCTTGTTGCGGGATTCCGCTTCCTGTATCTGAAACACAGATATCCAACAATCCCGTTTCTTCACGATAGAAAAGAGACAGACGGACGCTTCCGCCATCCGGGGTGAATTTGACGGCATTTGAAAGCAGATTATCTAAAATCACTCCAAGTTTGATGGCATCCATATCAGCATAAATCTTGGCTTTATTCGTCTCGAAATGGAATGTGATCTGTTTGTTTTCCTCATAGACAGAAAACAGGCTACGGCTGAATGACACAAGTTCGATGCGCGACAAAATCAGCAGCGAATCTTTATTATCCTCTATCCGGTTGAAGTTTAATACCTGATGAATCAATGAGTTTATTTTCATTGCATTACGCTGTACCTCCTCCAGTGTCTGTTTCTCATGCACTTCTTCTGCAACGGGGAGCAATTGACTGACAGGAGCGATAATCCGGCTAAGCGGTGTCTTTAATTCATTAGACAAATTGGTAAAGAAAGCCATTTTCTGGCGTGATTGTTCCAGAATCTTCTCTTTTTCCATCCGTTCCATTTTTAGACGGTTCTTGACACGGAAAAAGTTGATAACCCAGGCAATGAGGCTCAAGAATAAAAGAATGTAGATTATCTTTGCCCAAAGTGTGTAATACCATGGAGGGAGAATTTTAATATTCAGGATATATGGATGCTCGGAAGGAGAACCGCTCTTTTCTACTTTGCTGATTACCAGCTGATAATCCCCATAACCCAGATTACTGTACGTAATGCGATTCGTGTTGGATTGCAGGAAATTCCATTCTTTGTCCATACCTTCCAGCCGGTAGACGAATTCATGTTTTTCTTCCAGCGAGTAGGGGAGGTCTGAAAGTTCGAAAGCCAGGTTGTTCTGGTCGTATTTTAGTTCGATAGCATCGGTATAACGGATGTTGGGAATATTCTCTCCAGTATGCGGAGACATCAGTTGATTGTTGATATATAAGGCAGTCAGTAAAATGGAGTGTTCCGGCTGACTCATGGCTTGTATTTCGGGACGGGATATGCCGAACCCGTCTGCACCTCCCAGATAGATATTTCCATCTTCCGGATCAAACATTAGACTGGTGAAACGTTTATCCGTCAGGCTTTGCTGGCGGGCATCCATTGTTCTCCGGTCGATGATCCAAAGTCCGTTAGTGGTGGAAACCCAGATGTGTTCTTTTACAGAGGTCATAGACAGAATCTCGTTATTGCTGAAATTGCCGAAAGAGATACTTTGCTGACTCGAGTCTTTGGGATTGATACGCATCACCCCTCCGTGAAATCCTACCCAAAGCATGCCGTCTTCATCCCGTAAAAGGTAGTTCGGGCTCTTCTCGCCACTTAATTCATCGGCAAACAGCTTTGTCACTTGCCGCGTACGGGCATTGATTTTGTCTATTCCTTTGCTGTTGTATAACAATACCCATACATTACCTTCCGCATCAGGGACAATCTGATTAATGAACATCCCCGACAGCCCATTATGAATGGAATAATTTTGATCGGCCACATACGATCTTCCGGCAGATTGTATCAGTTTATGTTTGTCCACAACAAAGATACCTCCGAGACAGGTGGCGATCCAAAGCTTCCCGTCAGTATCTTCAAACAGGTAATAAGCCCAGTTGGTATTATAAGTTCCTGTACTGTCTACGATGTTGTAGTGTACAAATTGATGGGTATTATAGTCATAGCGGTTGATACTTCCGTCTGTGGCTATCCATAACTGCTGTTCTCTATCCTCGTAGATGTGTCGTATCCGGTTGTGGGATAACGGATGGTTTTTATCCCCCATTCTATACCAGATAGCATCGTGTTTATTGCCTGCAGGATGGGTGAACCGGATCACTCCGTTTGTACCTCCGAACCAATAGAATCCTTTGGAATCCCGGAACAGGGAATAGAACTGATTTCCGTCTCCTGTGCCTGTGATTTGAGAAATCGGTACAAATTGCAGCGCACTGTTATAGCGTGATAGGGAAATGCCATAATCTGTTCCCAGCCAGATATTATGTTCCTGATCCGAGAATATGTTCCAGATAATATTGTTGGTTAGTGACTGGATATTGCGTGAATCGTGAATGATATGCTGCAAAGGTTCTTTGTCATTCTGGTACACATAAAGCCCGTTGTCTGTACCTGCCAGCAAATTTTCATCTCCGTCCAGTGCCAGTGATTTGATGGAGTTGTTATGAAATACCTCTATCGCCTTCATCTCTCCTATAGTGGGATTGTATTGGAAGAGATAACCTTCCATCCCGATCCAGATACATTGTCGGGTGGTGTCTTCCAACAGAGAATTGACAAACAAATTGCTGCCTCCCCGGTTAACGGGCAAAAGGATGTTTTCAAATTTTCCACTTGCCTGCACATAGCGGCATAATCCGTTGTAAGTACCTATATAAATTTGATTATCTTTTGTATGAATGATGGAATAGATGGTGTTATGAGGCAATCCGGTCTGTTTGCTGTCGAAATGATTCAGTTGACGGCTTTTTAACTGATAAGTATATAATCCGTTCAACGAACCTATCCACAATGTATCTCCCTGGAGTACCATGGTACGGACATCCGTTGGAAAATCAGTATCCGGTTGCTCATATTTGTCTGTTCGATAGTTATAAACAAGAATCCCGTTATCTGTTCCCAGATATAAATAAGTGTTATCTGCTATAATACCGCAGTAGATACGTGTGTTAGTACGTTCTCCATACGTGAAATGCTGTTGTGTGGAATAACCGTCATAACTGAATAACCCCTTGTTGGAACCCACCCATATCAGTCCCTCGCTATCTTGCAGGAAGCAACTAATCACCGAAGCTTCGGCCCCGAGATAGATGTTGTCGAATTGCTGGTAATTTACTTTTTGCCCATACACATTGCCACTGCTACAGTAGGCAAGGATGAGAAAAAGAATTGTTGTAATTCGTTCGCGCATGGTGTTAGGTTTGCAGGTTTTTAAATCTGTAATTGTTGTAAAAGTATTCCTTCTTTCCTGCAAATGTAGGAAAAATGTCGGTTACACTTGTAAATATCCCGCTCTTTTTGTTCCTTTGCTATCTATTTATAAACAGAAAACTTACGTATGAGAAAACTAATTTATTGGCTTTTATTGCCGTTGGCAGTGGCTGTGAGTGCATGTGGCGGTAAAAAAGGATCTTCAGATAATACGTCGACATTGGCGATGATAGACAGTGTGGATGCTCACGGATTGCAGCGTATGCAGACGTCTAAGAGCGAAACCGACTTTAAATTTAAGGGGAAAGATTATCATTCCCTCGTTTCGCGTACTCCGGATGAAAATCTGCCCCATGTGACAAACGAGCTGGGAGATACCTATGTCGACAATAAAATAGTGTTGCACCTGACGCGTGGTAATGAAACCGTGTTGAACAAGACCTTTACCAAGAATGATTTTTCATCGGTAGTCGATGCGAACTTCCTATCTAAGTCTATATTGGAAGGTATTGTATATGACAAGACTACTCCGCAGGGGATTGTCTATGCCGCAAGTGTTTGTTATCCGCAGACAGATTTGTATATGCCGCTTTCTATAACGATCACTGCCGATGGAAAAATGAGTATACAGAAAGTAGATATACTTGAAGAAGATTATGACGATGAAGCCCCCAATTAAGTTTGTAGGCGGGTGTTGACAGTAAAATTACACAAATGTGAAAACATTTGAGACAAAAGAAAGGCAGCCGATGAGGTTGCCTTTCGTATTTTTGCACCGTCAACGAACTTAATACCAAATAGAATGAAGAAAAACATTTTTGCTATCTGTGTGGTAGCAGTAGGATGTACGGCACTGACCGCTCAAACCCAAGATACACAAACGTTGGTTCCACTTACGGAACGGGTAAACGTGCAGGCGGATTCGGCACGCGTCAATCAAATTATAGACGATTGTTGGGTAGCAGTAGGGACTAAAAAGCCTCATGCAATTCAACGCGACTTTACACGTATGTTCAACGGTAAGCCTTCCTATCGTTTTGAATTGAAGGAAGATGATAACACCCTGTCAGGATATGCCAAAGGGGAAACAAAAGGGCGTGCGGAATTTTCTTATTGTTATGCAACTTCCGATGATTTCAAAGGCCTGCCTGCCGATGTTTATCAGAAAGCACAGATTACCAAAACTGTATATCATCATGGGAAAGGTATTTGTCCGCAAGGAGCTTCCCGCGACTATGAGTTTGCCGTATATATTCCTTCTTCATTGGGTAGCGATGTCTCGACAATTTTTGCCCAATGGCATGGGATGCCGGATCGTACATTGGTACAAACTCCACAGGGCGAAGTGAAGAAACTGACGATTGACGAGTTCGTTGAACTGGAAAAGACTACGATCTTTAAAAAGAATGAAGGGCACGAGAAAGTAGCCAGGCTGGATAAACAAGGTAATCCGGTGAAGGACAAACAAGGAAATCCTGTATATCAGGCCGGAAAGGCCAACGGATGGCTCGTGGAACAAGGAGGCTATCCTCCATTGGCGTTCGGGTTCTCCGGTGGATGGTTCTATATCAAAGCAAATTCCGACCGTAAGTGGCTGACGGATAAAGACGACCGTTGCAACGCAAATCCCGAAAAAACACCGATCATGAAACCTGTAACATCAGACTATAAAGCATCGACCATTGCTTACAAAATGCCTTATGCCGATTTTCCGAAAGACTGCTGGATTACATTCCGCATTCATATCGACTGGACAGTCTATGGCAAAGAGGCGGAAACGATTGTAAAACCGGGTATGCTCGATGTGCAGATGGACTATCAGGAAAAAGGGAAAAAGGTTAGTAAACACATTGTAGACAATGAAAAAATCATGATTGGACGTAACGACGATGATGGTTATTACTTCAAGTTCGGTATTTACCGTGTAGGTAATAGCACTAAGCCGGTATGTTACAATCTGGCAAACTATTCAGAAAGGTAATTAGTCAGAAGGTAAAAAGAGAGTGATATCCGGATGTTCTTTTTGTGCGCATCCGGATATTTTTTTAGTTCTTTTACCGTTTATTTGTCAGCGCAGCAATGATAGTGATACCATTTTTACTGTCATAATTTGCTGATTGTAATAAAGTTAAAAATGATAAAAAATAGGACTGCATCTAGTAAGTACGTGTCAGGTATGCAAAAAGATTTGTTTTTTTGCCGCTTGCCAAATGGCATATATAAAATAACTAGTGATGCAAATGATGAACAAAAATGGGTTTAGCCGATGTGCAGAGTTCTACATCGGTCGTTTGCGAAAGGAAGGAAGGCATTCTACAGCGCATGTCTATAAGAATGCTATCTTCTCTTTTAGCAAATTTTGTGGCACGTCCAATGTGTCGTTCAGACAGGTCACCCGCGAGCGTTTACGACGTTACGGGCAGTATCTTTATGAGTGTGGCTTGAAGCCTAATACGATTTCTACGTATATGCGTATGCTTCGTTGTATTTATAATCGAGGAGTGGAAGCAGGTAGTGCACCTTACGTACCCCGATTGTTTCATGATGTTTATACGGGAGTGGATGTTCGCCAAAAGAAAGCTTTGCCTATCGGTGAATTACGTAGACTTCTGTATGAGGATCCCAAATCGGAGCGTTTGCGTCGAACACAGGCTATTGCTGCCCTGATGTTTCAATTCTGTGGAATGTCATTCGCGGATTTAGCTCATCTGGAGAAATCAGCTTTAGATCAGAATGTGTTACGGTATAACCGTATCAAGACTAAAACTCCGATGAGTGTGGAAATACTTGATACTGCAAAGGAAATGATTAACCGGCTTCGTAGTAATCAGGATTCTCATCCTGATTCTCCAGACTATCTGTTTGATATTCTTAGCAGTGATAAGAAACGGACGGATGAAAGGGCTTATCGGGAATACCAGTCTGCCCTCCGTCGATTCAACAACCGTTTAAAGGACTTAGCGAGAGCTTTACGTTTGAAGTCTCCTGTCACTTCTTACACACTTCGCCATTCTTGGGCAACGACAGCGAAGTATCGGGGAGTATCGATTGAAATGATTAGTGAATCATTGGGACACAAATCTATAAAAACCACACAAATCTATTTGAAAGGCTTCGGACTTAAAGAACGTACGGAGGTAAATAAAGGGAATTTATCTTACGTGAGAAACTGTTGTGTAGACAGATGGTAGATATATAAAATATTGATAATCAGAAGTAAAATGTGTGTGTTACTTCTTAGGTAACAGAACTTAAATTTGACGCAAAGATAGACAAAAACACGAATAGTAAGCAAATATTCTTCCACTTTTTTTCGTTTTATCTGAAACATAGAGCAAAAAACTATCTGAACATGAAATAATCTTATTTCCATGCTCTATACTTTTTCATTGCCTAATTCAATAGTTTTCTTATTGAATATTAGGCTTTTCCATTTTCTACGCCTTTGTCATGTATGTGATTTCTATTTTCACTGTAGTATGCGTTTCGTGTATGTATTGTCTGTTACCTAAGAAGTAACGGATGAACATGGGGTAAAAAAATATGATTTTAACGAAACCGAAATCAGTAAATGCCGGGCCTAGTAGTGGGACAGGGGAAGGCGTAGCACACTCAAAACGCTGGTATGTAGCACTCGTTCGAATGCATCACGAGAAAAAAGTTGCCGAGCGTTTGTCTAAGATGGGAATTGATTCTTTTGTTCCCGTTCAACAACAAATCCATCAATGGAGTGACCGTCGTAAGATGGTTGATACAGTCTTACTCCCAATGATGGTTTTTGTACATGTCAATCCAAAAGAACGTATGGAAGTCCTTTCATTTTCTACGGTCAGCCGTTATATGGTGATGCGTGGAGAGAG
>CDZN01019779.1_pt1 | contig 44627 bp, 40 predicted proteins | sample 557701 | NCBI WGS metagenome assembly CDZN01 (sample SAMEA3182089, study PRJEB8094) | gut metagenome | biome: human; feature: gut; material: Stool; isolation source: human stools | place: Canada | collected 2013-02-04 | reverse complement strand
GTTTTACACCTTCCAGAATAAACGTGGTTAAACTTTTTATTACTCCTAAATATAAATATATATAAATGTTTCAAAAAATTTAATCAGATTTAATCTGAAAGGAGCAAATTTAAATAAATGAACTACATACAGCAATTTATATCAAAATTACAAAATTTAGATAAGTCAAAGAGTATTTCAGCTGTCTTTAATGACTTTACGGCTTTAACATTATGTTCCGTGGCACAGCCCTTTTACAGGAGTACAAATATAGAACAGCGATATAAATACATAATCAGTCAATACACTAAAGGGCAAGCAGAAGAATTTTCAAAACTGCTTGCTCTTTTAGTTTTAGGGCTTGAAGAAAAACATCAAGACTTTTTAGGTCAGGTGTTTTCTGAATTAAACTTAGGTAATTCTAATAAAGGTCAATTTTTTACACCGTATCACGTCAGTAAAATGATGGCTGAAGTAAATTTTGTGGATCTAGAAAAAGAAGTTGATACAAAAGGTTTTATAACACTATCTGAACCTTGTTGCGGAAGTGGCGGTATGATTATTGCTTATGCAGAAACCATGAAAGAAAAAGGATATAATTATCAGCACCAATTATATGTTGAGGCTGTAGATATTGATGATATTTGCTTTAAAATGACATATATTCAACTTTCATTACTCGGAATTCCTGCAAAAGTAATAAGAGGTGATAGTCTTGCTATGAGATATTTTGAAGTTTACTATACACCGTTTTACTTTTTGAGTAATTTTGAATACAAGTTGCGGCAGATTATGACACATAAACAAGATATAATTGAAAATAAAACAAAGATTGAAAAATCAGCACAGTTGACTTTGTTTAATTATTTGTAAAAATAATAAGCTAAAAGGATTTCATTTATGAAAAAGAGATTTTCAACAAACTATAATAAAGTTTTAAAGTGGCATGTTTTGAATTTTTATGTAACTAAACATAAAACTTTGACCTGTATTTTTAAATCATACCTTCCATGGGACAAGACATTTGATTTAGGATGTAAATTTTACTACACCCCGCCAAATGTTGACCATACAGGAATTGAAATAGTTCTAGATTTAATCTTTTTCGGGTTGGATATTGAGTTTTTTGACAGACGTCATATTGAAGATTATGAAAGAATTAAAAACAAAAGATTTGAAGATAACTTTATTTTTGATTGTGCAACTGATTTTTGCAATCATAAAGCATTGGCAAAACAAGGTGATAATTGGTATGAAATAGGCAAAGGCTGTCATTTAACTAAACTCAATCTCAAATATGACAGTATTTATAGTTATGAAAATGAACCTTATTTGCATATTGAGCAAAATAATAAATACGGAATTATGGACACTAATTACAATGTAATTAGTGAGCCTGAATATGATGAAGAACTCTCAATTTTAAATAACAATACTTTTGTTGTAAAACAACGTGGAAAATACGGAGTAATTGACAGTAATAAAAAGGTTTTAATACCTTTTGATTATTCTAATTTAACCCCTTGTAACAATAAAGAAAATTTAATTGCAACACTTCATTCTGAGGATAATACTAGAAAATGCGGTGTTATAGATATCAAAGGCAATATTATAATTCCATTTGAATATGATTCGCTGAAAGAGTATCAAAATAAGAATGGTATATTTATTGCAGGAAAAGGGTATCATACAAAAGGCATAATTAATCTTAAAAACGAAGTCATAATTCCGTTTGAGAAAAATTGTCACATACATGAATTGAGTGATGAAACTTTTATTCGTGTAAAATGCGGTTTAAATGACGAGTATTACATATACGATTTTTCAAATAAAAAAGTATGCAAAACAAAATTTAAGTTTATTAAAAACAACTCATACGGAATTGATTTATTTGAAGCGACAAAGGATTTTGAAAACTGGGGCTACATTGATAAATACGGCAAAACTAAAATCGGGTTTAAATATAAAGAAACCGGAGAATTTGAAAAAGGTTATGTACAAATTGCACAGGATATGAACCGGCATAATTTCGGGTTAATCAATAAAAAAGGAAAACTGATTTTACCGTTTGAATATGATTATGGTTTTGAGCCTGTTGATGACGGTGAAATGTTTATTGTTATAAAAAATGGCAAATACGGAATTGTAGATAGAAAAAATAAAGTTGTTATAGATTTTCAATACGATTACATTACTCAAACAAGGGGTTGTTATTTAGCAGAACAAAATGGCAAATTCGGCTATTTTCACGAATATTTCGGAACTGTAATTACAAATCCAAACTTAAATACACATCATCAAGATTATCTTGAGTAATTCCGATATAACGTAGTGTTATACTTGGAGAGGAATGGTTAAAAAGTTTTTGGATTATTTCTATATCATATCCGTTTTTATATGCGTGATAACCAAAAGTCTTTCTTAGGGTATGCGTGCCTATTTTTTCTTTGATACCGATTGACCTTGCTGCTTCGTTTAAAATCCAGTATGCTCTTTGACGCATTAAAAAGCCCTTATTCTTTCTTGATATGAATAAAGGCTCATTTTCGTTTATTGTTCTTGTTTGTAAATATTCTTTTATTGCACGTTTGGCATTTTCTGATATCGGGAAATCTTTAAACTTATTTGTTTTCTTCTCTCTTAATCTTATCCTGTCCTTGACCTTCCCTTTTTCGCTGACATCAGATATCCTAAGTTTCAGTAAATCACTAATCCTTAAACCTGAATTTATACCGAGTACAAATAGACAATAATCTCTCATACTCTGTTGTTTAAGCAGTTTTTTAATAGTTTCAATCTGCTTAATATCTCGAATTGGTTGTACAAATTCCATAAAATTTACCTCCTTTGTTGCTAAAATTCAATAATAATCAATAATACACTTTATATTAATATTATAATTTATGTATTATTCAAGGTAAACCCCTTTATTTACAAGGGTTTACAGATTATTCCAAATATAACAACAATAATATTCTTGAATAAATTTATCAAAGATACACATTATTATTGTGTATCATTCAAAAAATTAAAAATTTTTTAGCTTATCATAATTAGGATTTTTTCTGATACGAGCAAATATTTCCCAAATGTCGTCATTAGGGCTGTCTTTAGCTAATTTGTCAAATTCATTATCCGATATATAGCCCATAACTTTAAGCATTAATTTGAAAGAATAAATATTCATACGGTTTTTAGAAATAATTGTACGAACATCTTTTAGCCATTCAATATCTAATTCCGAATATAATCTTTTATCACTTTTCCCCTGCCTTGCAGGAACAACAAGCTTTTCTTCATCATAAGTGCGTAACCTGTCTGCACTTATTCCTAAAATCTCTGAAACTTGTGTAACATTGTAAAAAGGTTTTTCTTTATCTATTAACATGACAGTCCTCTTTGCTATGTTACAATGTTTATGCTCTTTTATAAATTTGGTAGATTTATATTTTTATTTGCAATATTTATATACTTTATTTTGTTAGGCTAATTATTAACTAATATTAAGCTACTTGATTAACTTATTTTATTGTATTTGCAAGTATATCCAATCTTCAAGATAAGCAATTTTATTTGTTTATAAGTTAGGTGTAATATTATTGCTTTTTGAAATGTTTTTATACTATACTATATCAGTAGATAATAAATTTGCATGCTTATATGCGAAAGGAGAAATTATGGCAATCGCACGAATAGAAGAAAGGAATCATCAATACCATGTTATAAATGAGAAAGGCGATGTAACTTTCCGTCTATCAACATGCGGAACTAAAATAGTAGGTTATACATCTTCAAGTTTTTCTTATGAATGCAATTACCAAATTCATACTCTTGACGAACATGGCAAATTATTGAATACTCGTGCTTGTTAATTTTACTAGAAGTATCAACTTTTTATTAATTCTGAAAAGCTTATGACTGATGAAAAATATTTATTGCAATGTATTAACAGTATTTCTTTAAAATATAAAACTATTGCCGAAGCAACCGGCAAACATTTTAATATTTTTGAAATTACCCATATTAATACTGATGAAGTACGATTATGCAGAGTATTAAACGAACTATTAAATCCTCTAGGTAAGCATTATTTAGGTAGGCTATATCTTGATTTATTTTTAGAAATTGTTTTAAAAATCAATCCTAAAAATTTGAAACACCCTTTAGTTGAAAGAGAAAAAGTTATAGAAGGACAAAGACGTATTGATATATGCATAAATGATTACACCGAACAAATATGTATCCCGATAGAAGTCAAGATAAATGCAGGGGACCAAGAAACACAGTTATATGACTACGCAAAAAAGAGTCATGGCTTTGGTTGTGTCAAGGTTTACTACTTGACAAAATATGGTGCTAATGCATCCATTGAAAGTCGTTGCGGTTTAGATGACAGTGAAATAGGTTGTATATCTTGGGATAAAGATATTTTAAACTGGTTAACTGCTTGTATTTGTAATGTCGCAACAATTAGCAGAGCCCCGATTAGAGAAATATTACAACAATTCAAAATAACAATACTCAATTTTACAAATCAAGTAGAGGAGAACGAGCTAATGGAAACAGTAAATATGTTAATAAAAAATCAGGAAGATTTTAAAAATGCTGAAAAAGTTGTTAATGCTTTAGCTACTGCAAGAGATAATCTTTGGAAAGAGTTTTGTAATAAATCTATTGCAAAAGCAAAAGATTTACCTGATATAGAGATTTTAACTCCAAACGATTGGAATATACACTTTAAACTTAAATCCGAAGATTGTACTAATTATACAGCATTCTGTATAAATGCAAACCAGAACAGAAGTGAAATTAGTTTTTGCAAGGTCAATGTTCAAAATAATAAATCAGTAATCAAAGAAACTTACAAAAGTTTTTCTACTGCAGAATTGGCAGGTGTGAATAACTTAGAAATGAAAGTAGATGAATGTATCAATAACTTATGCAAAAAAATTACAATAAAAGGAGATATCTAATGGATAAGGATGAAATTGAAAGACGTAAAAAAGCATTTAAGGAAGAACAAGATAAAAAAAATGAACAATTAGACATCTCAAGTAAACGGTCTAAATTGATAAGTAAATATTGTGAAAATTGTAAACATTGGAACTTATATGCGAATAAAGCTGATTTAAAACAATGCAGACTTGAAATTGACCCTTTAGAAGTAGATGATATAAAGGATTGCTATGAACCTGCTGGCATTGTTGATAATATTACTAATATTATTCCAAAAAACGAAGAAGAATTTAAAACTGCTACTGGTTGTTTAGGGGTAATAATAAAAATAATTATAGTTTTTGTAGTAATAGTTTTTGCTTCCTGCTTGTATGATGCATTTAAGATTGTAAATGACCCTGCAGAAAGGATGAAATATGAAATAAAAGAAATGGAAAAACAGCATAAACAAATGGCTGAAGAAGGCAACAGGATTAATAATGCACTGTATGGTGAGCCGACTATGTCACATGATGAATATCAGCAAATGCTTGAAGATGAACGTAAAAAAAGCATAACAGATCTTTTAAAAGAAGAAGAACAACAAAATATTAATCAAACAAATCAGGCACCATTAGGGGCGAGTGATACAGAAACAGTCGAGGAATTTTTTAACGGTTGTGGTTGTATAAATCTAGACACAGAGATAATTCCACAGGTCAAAAAAGAGTGTAAACAGGGTGATACAGCTTGTTATCAAAAAGTAGAGGAAAGATTGTGCAGGTGGAATTAATGTTCCGTAAGCATTACATTTGACGCATTTCAGGGTTGTTAATATAATTATAAAAATGAAAAATTTTCAAACTACAAAATTAATTGAAAGCCTGCTAACCTAAAGTAATAGTTAGGAGAGGACTTAAAAAATGTCAAAAGAAGTTAGCGATTATCATACTAAATACTTTAAAGACTGGTTGTTTTTACAGCATGTAGACATTAAAACAGCCTTAGAAATGATTAAGAAAAATCAGAGACTGAAATCAGGGAAATAATCGGTCTATCATACAACGAAATTGAAAGTTTACCTGCAAAATATGATATTGAATTAACCGACCCATTATCATGCGAGCTTAAGGGAGGAACAAAACTGACAGAAAGAGAAAAAGAATTTTTTGCTCTGGTAAAAAGCGGTTGTAGCCTTGAAGAAATCTCCGCAAAATTAATGTGCTCTCAAAATGTCGTAAAAACAAATATAAAAATATATATAGCTAAATTACTTATCGGACTGTATCCTAATTTAAAAGAAGTACTTTAACTTCTTTATAAATAAGAATATTTTATCACATTTCCGCTATCCAGTTTAAACGAGAATAATACTTTAAGTTCTCTTTAATATATTTTTATATAAAAGAACCCTCAAAAAAATTAAATTTTGCATAAATATTCAAATATTAAGTTTTGTAACGGTAAATTATCTTAATTTTTGTAAAAATTTTTACCAAGCATATTATATATTTTGTACATCAATAAGCATATGGAATATATGCAGATATTAAGATTTTATAAAGATTTACAAAAATCGGCATTTTTAGTCAAAAAATTCTTTGTTTAAAAAAACAATCTGATATATATATTTATTTTTCTTTTTAAAAACCTCTAAAACGCAATTATAACAATGGTTTACAGGGTTTTGTTTTTAAATATAATTAAAATATAAAGATTAAAATAAAAAAAAATACGGGAACGGAACCGCCCCCGCATACAAAAATTTTTCTTAATTTTATTTTATTACAAAATAAAATAAAAGACAACAACTGCGAGTGGTTACCTTTCTCGGTCAAAGGATAGAGAAATCCTCTAATTTATTCTTTGACACGTAATAGATATAGAGGAGAAAAGGAGCCATATCATGGCAAAAATTAAAAAGTTGAGTGAATTAGCACTCTTTCAATGTATGCCGAATACAAAAATTCCGGCTACGAAAAACGGCTTTAAAGACGCTAAAATGGATTTTGACGTTAAAAGCTATCTAGAAAAAGGCTATAATATTGGATTAGCCTGTTGTCAAAGCGGATTAATAGTTTTAGATGCTGATGTAGATGAGAGCCGCGGTTTAAATGGATTAAAAACAATCAGAGAATTTGAAATGCAGTTAGGTACATTACCTAAAACTCTTACAGTGCAAACACCTAGAGATGGTAGGCACTTTATCTTTTCAAGCAGGGGAATTGATAACCCTGTAGGGAAAATAGGTAAAGATATTGATGTAAAGTTCAATGGCTATGTTGTTTTTCCACCGAGTAAAATCGACGGTAAAAGTTACAAAATTGTTGACGGTATTGATGAAAACGGTGACTTTATTATTGCCGATTTACCTGAAAAGTGGATTGAATACATTAATAAATGTCCACAGGTCAATAAGGCATATCAAGACGATAATAAAAGTAGCAACCAAAAAGAAAGTGCTGATGATAAATTTCAGAACATGTTTAATGAGTGTCCTTTTATTAGACACTGTGTTGAAAATGCAGTTTCATTATCAGAGCCGGAATGGTTTAATTTTGCAGCTTGTTTAAATCATTTAGAAAACGGAGAAGAACTTTTTGACCGATATAGTAAACCCCACCCGGGCTATGATAAAGATTTAGTCAAAAAGAAGTATCAAAATGCCAGCAACTATAATGTTAGTTGCAATGCTATAAGTCAGGTTTTTGATGGTTGCAAAAATTGCAAAAATTTTGGAAATCAGCCCATTGTAACTTCTAAGAAAAATTTAAACGATTTATTTAATGAGCATGAGCAAGAAATTAATTCTTTAACATTTATATCAAAGCTAACCCTTGATTATGATTCAAGTGAATATGACATAAGTTCTCAAGACTCATTTCTTCATCAGCAATTTGATAAAACTTTTTTAATCAAAAAGAGTAAAAATAAGTTAAAAGTCACACTCATAGCTAATTTTACAGTATTAGAAGTTAAAGACTGTACTCAAATCTATAATGATAAAAGCGGAAAAAGTTATGCTAAATTTTACATTGTAAAATTGAAAAATTCTAACGGTAGAATAGAAAAAGATGTTACAGTGGCTAGCAATTCAAAATCAGACTACAAACAATTTCAAGCGGATATAAATATGTTATTGAATGATTTTTCAATAAATATGAACGAAGCCACATTTAAAACTTTTGTTGCTCAATATATATCGCCATTAGTTGCAGAAAAATTAACACTGTATGTTAATGCAGGGTTAATTGACAATAATAAATTTATATATGAAAATGCCTTAGTTACATCAGAGGGTATAAACTGGGCTGATGAAGATGGTTATATTAAGACAGGCAAGAACACCTCTGTAAAAATTACGAAAGCCACCCACTGCTTACCTAAGTTATTTAAAAGTGGAAAATCTGGGAAACAGGTAACAAATGAGCTTATCACAAATATTAAGGAGTGTTGGAGTGAAAATATAGCGTTACCAATGCTGGTTTTAGGGCACATGGTTATGGCTATTTATTATAATGAGTTCATCAAAAGGTATGGAGCACCAACTCTTATATTATTTGGCGATACAGGAACAGGTAAATCAACTTTAGTTACCGTTGGATTGGCAATTTTTGGTTTATCCAAAGAGGCAATGACATCAGGTGGTTCAACCCCTACGAGTAGTGAATATTTTTGTGCAAGATACAACTGTTGCAATGTAGCAATCGATGATGTTAAAGGGGAAACATTGGTGTCAAGCAACTTTATATCTCTTGTAAAAGGGATATACAAAGGAATACCTAGAACAAAAATGACATCTTACGGCAAGGAGGTTAAATATATAAATACTTGTAGCCCTTTAGCATATTCAACTAATGAGCCTTTGCCTGATTTAAAAGAAGTAATAAATCGAATGAATATAGTTGAAATCTTCGGGAAAGTATTCAAAGCTGATAAGTTCAATTACCATGAATTCAACAAGGATAATTTAGCAGAACTCTCTTTGATACTTCCAGAGCTTTTAAAATATCCTGTAAAAAATGTATTGGCTTTATATGAAAAAGTTTTTGCTATTTTAGAAGATAATGTCGATGATATTCAAAAACGAGTAATTAATAATTTAGCTTATGCTTATACTGGAGCATTACTGCTAAAACATATAGGTGATATAGAAATAGCAGATTTACAAGAAAAAGTTATTAAGTTTGCAAAAGAGCAAGTTGAAAACTATGAAGATATTAAAACACCAGTTGACAGAGTATTAAGCGAGATATTAATTTTACAACAGGTCGGATTTATCCAATATGACTCACATTTTAGAGTTATGCCAGTAGAATATAACGGGGTAAAAGAACAACATTTAAAATTTAATCAAAACGTTATATTAAACCTCATTAATAAATATTATGCAAACGATAGAAAGAAAATCATTAATGAGCATTCATTCTTAAGCTATGCGAGAAATCATAAACGATTTAGAGGGGATAATCAAAGTGTAAGATACAATAAAACAAATATAATGAGTTCTCTTTGCTTTGATGTGAGTGATATTGAAGAATACTCAAATTTAGATTACAAATCTAAGTTTTAATTACAAGAAAATTACACCCCCAATATAGGCGGTTGTTTATTTTGGGGGTTATTTTCGCATTTTGTAATTTTGTAATAAGGAAAAATATATGATTTTTAAATATAAATTTTTATACCCAAATCCTAACTACATTAGCACTGTCACTTATTTTCCCATGGTACTTAAAACTGACGATATAACCATACGGTTACCAAAATCCAACCATACTAATACCAAAGAGGAAGAATTTAGATTACTGGTTGACTATGTCGGTGTCATTAAAGAAATTTACGATGATACAAAACTTCATGAAGATGTAGCAAGTTAGGTGTATATAAGATAAAATAGATTAAAAGAGGTTAGAAATATGGAAAAAGCAGTTATTTACGCAAGAGTATCATCAGAAGAACAGGCTAAACATGGGTTCAGTATTGAAAATCAGAAAAAAGTCTGTATAGAATTTGCTGAAAAGAGCGGTTATTTTGTTGATAAAGTCTTTGTAGATGAGGGTAAATCTGCTAAAAATCTTGAAAGACCTGAAATTCAGGAACTTATGGATTATTGCAGTAAAAAGAAACATCATATAAGTGCTGTTGTTATCTGGCGTTTAGACCGTATTTCAAGAAATAATACCGATTATCATGGAGTATTAAGACCTCTTTTTGAAAGTAAAGGTATTAAACTGTTATCTGCAACTGAACCTAATTCTGATAGCATAGAGGGTGATTTAATGCGAACTATAGGCATGGGTTTTGCTGAATATGAAAGAAAAATTATAGGTTTTAGAACTGTTGCAGGACTTAGACAAAAGGCATGTCAAGGTGAATACCCTCATCAGGCACCGATAGGCTATAAAAATGTTACCCACATAGACGGTTCAAAAGCTATTATTATTGATGATAAGAACGCATTTTATATCAAAAGAGCTTTTGAAATGTATGATAGCGGTATGTACTCGCTTAGAAGTCTTACTGAAAAACTCTATGAGGAAGGCTTTAGGAGCAAAACAGGCAAAAAAGTTGCTAAGACAACAATTGAGTACATTTTGAAAAATATTTTCTATACAGGTGTATTCAAGTTTGAAGATAAAATCTATGAAAAGGCAAAACATAAAGCAATAATTAGCAAAGAACTGTTTTACAGAGTTCAAGACAGGCTTATAAGTCCTGATAAAGCAAAGAAACAAAATTATGAATTTGCTTATACTGGTTTAATCAGATGTGAGCACTGCGGTTGTCTTTTGACAGCTGAACTCAAAAAAGGCAAATACATCTATTATCACTGCACAGGCAACAAAGGCGGTAATTGCAAGCGTGATTATATCAATGAAACAAAGATTAATAAAGCTATTGCGGAAGTTTTAAAACTCATAATCATTCCAACAGAAGTAAGACAGAAGATTGCAAATGAATTAAAAGTTTTGCATGACAAGAAAAACGGCTATTCAAAAGAAATTAAGGCAAATCTTCAAAAACAGATAACAACATTGGAAAATCGAATTGAACATGCGTTTGAACTCAAACTGGACGGAACTATAACTCATGAATTTTGGAAAAAACAAAATGATAAGTGGCAGGCTGAAAAGGATAAAATGTACATTCAGCTTGAAGAAATCAACAAACTTGATAAACAATTTTACGAACAGGCTGACACCCTGCTAAGATTTACAGACAATGCGTACGAATATTATTTAAAAGGCAGTATTGCTCAACGCAGAAAAATTTTAGAGATAATCAGCGAAAAAATCACATACAAAGATAAAGAATTTAGCATACATTTAAAGCCTGTATTCCAAACAATAGCAGAAAATCAATATAATTTAAGAGGTAGAAACTACAATAATCGAACTCTGGAAAACGGCACTAAAAAAGAGCTTGAAGGTGATTTAAGCCCTAATGTACGAAAAAACTCCCCAGGTTGGACTCGAACCAACAACCTACCGGTTAACAGCCGGTTGCTCCGCCATTGAGCTACTGAGGATTATTACTTTATTATTCTTACCCGCAAATTAAATCATCTGGGGCTTATGTGTTTATTATAAAATAAAAAATTTTTATTGTAAAGTCTTTTTTCTTATTTTATTGTTGATAATTTTATTAAATTTTCAAAATCAGCATGGCTGGAAGATAACTCCTCAAATGTACCAATATCAACAATCTCCCCTTCTTTGATATAAATTAGCTTATTGCATGATTTTAAAGTAGATAATCTGTGGGCAATTGCCACAATTGTTTTGTCATGCCCGAGTTCTGTCAGCATGTCTGTTATTTCATGCTCAGTTTTCACATCTAATGCTGAAGTCGCTTCATCAAATATTAATATTTCCGGTTCTTTATATAATGCTCTTGCTATTGCCAGCCGTTGTTTTTGTCCCAGTGATGCTCCTGTAGAACCTATAAAAGGAACTGCATCTATGTTGTTTTCAAATTGTTTTACAAAGTCATATAATTTTGCATCGTAAAGAGCCCTTGTAACTCTGTCTATATCAATTTCTTCCGGTTTAACTCCCCATGCTACATTTTCTTTGAATGATTTATTTAAAACCTTTATTTCCTGAGGCACATATCCGATAATCTGACGAAATTTTGCAAATTCTTCCGGATTTAATTTATTACCATCGACAAATATTTCCCCGGAAGAAGGCGGGAGCAATCCCATAAGAATATCTGCAATAGTAGACTTGCCGGCTCCGGAAAGCCCTATTATGCCTACAAAATCTCCTTTATTTATTTCAAATGAAATATTTTTAAGTACAGGTTTACCTTCTTTATACTCAAAGTTTATATTTCTAAATTCAATTTTTTTAGTAAAGCCAAATTTGTTCTTGTCTTTTGTATAAACAGGTTTAAAGTCTTTAATATTGCATTTTTCGTATTCAAGAAGCAATGCTTTTACAAAGGTTCTTCCGTTTGAAATATTTATGATAGCAGTTTGTATTCTGTTCAATGCAGGCGCTATCCTGAAAATAGCAGCTGCAACTAGAGAGAATGATGCTATCATCACAGGCTGGTTGTTGATATTACCCAGAGAAAGGAATGCTCCCAGAATAATCATTGCTGCGACAATAAGAATTTCTATAATATAAGGCGGTATTGAGCTGTAATATTCAGCCATACATTGATAATAGTTAATTTTTTCAGACTGATCGCAGTATGTTTCGTAAAATTCCTGCTCTGCTGAAAGAATTTTAATTTCTTTAAGATTTTCTATATTTGTGTATTTTATATCATTAAAGATACGGTTTTCTTTGTTCATCTGCCTGTTAATTTTAAACATTTTTTTCTTAAAGAATTTATTTTGAATGAGCATGCTTAATATTATAAAGGTAATCGTTACCAATGCAGCTGCAGGAAATTTTATAAGAATTAGTGTAATTATCATGGAAACGATAATTGTATTTGTTATTAATGCAATTATTCTGAAGATAAAAATATTGAGTGCCTGTGGGCATAGTGTCGTTAATACATAAGATTTATCGGATTGCGAGCTTTTAATGCTGTCTTTGTAACTGGAGAAAATATAGTATTGCATAAATTTGTTAGAAATATCGCGCTTCCAGTTATTAATGAATTTACTTTGCAGAAAGTAAAAATAAATCATGTAAATATTTTTAAAAATAAATAAGCATAAAGCCAATGCGCCTAAAGCCAGAGCATTCATTGTTGTATTACTGCTGTGTGTCAAAAAAGTAAGGTGTTGGTACAGGGTTGTGTTTATAATTGCTTCAGGGCGGACAATCAATATTATAAACGGATAGATAAGAGCAATCCCGATAAACTCAAGAAAGCCTGCAATTAATGATAAAATAATAAATCCGCAAAATTTAAGTTTTCTCTTTTCACCAAAATAATCAATAAATTTTCTGAAATTTTCTATAAACATCTATTCCTTTGTCCAATATGGTTAAATAATTAAAATTGTGATATAATAATTGTATTATATCATATTTTTTTGATAAAGAAAGGAGTGTGTATGTCAAATCCTATTTTGAATGATAAATTTCTTGAGTCTGAAGTTGTGTTAGAATCGCAGCCGATGACAGTTAACGGTGCAATAAATAAAACACTTATTTTATTTGCACTGGTACTACTTCCTGCAGCTTACACATGGTCGCTGGTTTTTCAGGGATTTATGGATAAAGCAATGATGCTTTGTATAGGAGGTGCAATTGCAGGTTTTGTTGTAGCGTTAATACTTGCATTTGCAAGAAAGTTTGCAAATGTTTTGGCACCTGTTTATGCAATATGCGAAGGCTTTTTCGTAGGAGGTATTTCAGCATTTTTTGAAGCTTCTTATGCCGGAATTGTAATTCAGGCTATAGCTGCAACTTTTGGGGCTATGTTATCCATGTTGCTGCTTTATAAGGCAAAAGTTATTGTATGTACAGATAAATTCCGGGCAGTAATTTTTACCGCAACTTTATCTATTGCTATAATTTATTTGATACAAATTGTGGCTTCATTGTTTGGACGAGGAATACCTCAAATATTCACATCAAGTCCTGTCGGAATTGGATTTAGTCTAATTGTTGTCGGTATTGCGGCGTTAAATTTAATTGTTGATTTTGACTTTATAGAACAGGGTGCACAGCGAATGCTGCCAAAAGAATATGAATGGTATGGCGCATTTGGTCTTATGGTTACTCTTGTTTGGCTTTATATTGAAATTTTGAGGCTGCTTGCAAAGTTGCGAGATAGATAGGCAAACAAAAAGCTCCCTTTTACGGGAGCTTTTTTAGTTCTAAATTTGTTAAATGATAAGCTCTCCGTAGAGTTTGCCGTTTTCATATTTTGTTATCTTAACATCCTGCAGCGTTGTACATAGTGTCAGGTCTTTTGAATTTGTTATTACAGTCAGATAATTTCTTGTAACCCCTTTTATATATCCATTTTTATCAGGATGTTTTTCTATTAAAATTTCTCGTATTGTGCCAATATTTTTATTTATAAATTCTGTTAATTTCTTTTTGGAAATTGCCTTTACAATATCTGCACGTTTTTCTTTGATTTTGTCGTCAACCTGGTTTTCTGCTGATGCACCTGTAGTCCCGGTTCTTTTTGAATACGGGAATGTATGAATTTGTGACAAGCCGGATGCCTCAAGATTATTGCGTGTTATTTCAAAGTCCTCGTCACTTTCTCCGGCAAATCCTGTTATAATATCGCTGCCGAGAAACGGAAGATCAAACATGGAATTTATTTTTTCAATCTGTGCAAGATAGTCTTCTGCTTTATAAAATCTGTTCATTGACTTTAAGGTCTTATTGCAAGCAGATTGCAGCGAGAGGTGAAAATGCGGGCAAAATTTTTGTGAATGCTGCAAAAATTCCAATAAGTCATCTGTTATTTCAAGCGGGTTAAGCGACCCCAGTCTGTAGCGTTCAATAGATGTTCTTACTTCAACTTCTTTTAATAAATCCAAAAGCGTAAGCCCAAAGTCACGTCCCCACAAGCCAATATGAATACCTGTAAAAACGATTTCTTTAAATCCTTTTTTTTCAAATTCTTTTATCTGATTTATTATAAAATCAATATCGGCGCTCCTGCTTTTCCCTCTGGCAAAAGGAATAATACAATATGAGCATCTGTTATCACAACCATCCTGTATCTTTAGGCTTGCCCTGGTTTTCGCTGTATCTATCAGTTCTGCTTTTGTAAAGTTTTGCAGTTCCATAATGTCGTCAGCGTGGCATCTTTCGTTACTTTCGAGAAAATCAAATATATGCAGTTTTTCATTATTGCCGATAACATAATCGATATATTCTTTTTTCAGGAGTTCTTCTTTTTCTATCTGAGCAAGACATCCTGTTAAAACTGTTAGAATTTCCGGCTTTTTGTGTTTTGCGTTTCTCAAAAGGTAAAGCGCTTCATTGTCGCTTTTATGAGTAACAGTGCAGGAATTAAGTATGTAAATATCTGCATCATCTATATTGTCAGTTTTAACAATTCCGTTTTTTTCTAAATTTTCTATTATTACAGAGCTTTCAAACTGGTTTGATTTACAGCCCATTGTGTGAATGTAAAATCTTCTCATTTCTGTATAATATATAAAATAAATTCTATTGTAAATATTTCTTAAAATCATATATACAATTAGCAAAAAAATTTACTTCCGGTTTTTAATATGGTATAATCAATTATGTGAAAGTGTAGGTGTGTATATGCAGGTTCAGTCTATAAGGTCTAATACAGGATTTACCTCAAAAAGAGATGATATGATTGCTCAGGATGACAATTATATCAGATCGGTTGCTTTACGTAAAACTTTGAAAAAAGTTGATCCGGAAAGAAACCGTAAAATAACAAATGCAATGTTTTACTCTCTTCCTGTTGTTGCAGGTTTATCTGCTGCAATTTTAACTAAAGGTAAAACAACATTATTGACTAAGGAACTTTCCGGAAAAGCTGCAAAACTTGCTAACGGTTTGAAATCCGGTGCAGCATGGGCTGTTACTCTCGGCGTGGCTGATGCAGTTATCGGGGCTAAAAACTTGCTTTCACGTAAATCAGAAGCTGTTAATGAGTTCGACCGCAAAAACCCTGTTCTTTCATTCTTTGGAACTTTAGGCGTTGCTCTTGCGGCTTTATATTATGCACCTAAGGGTATCTCAAAATTGCTTTCTAAAATTAAACCTGAAAAAATGGCTAAAATAACCCAACGGATTGGTAAAGCGGGTGATAAGATTAATAAATCTAAATTTTTGGAATCAATTGCAAAACCGTTTAGAAGTTTAGCTAAAAAGACACCTTCCGCTCTTAAAGAAGCCGGTAAAGTCGCTGTTTCATGGGCTCCGGATGCAATGCTTCTTGGTACATTGATTCATGCTTTATCCAGCGGCTACCGTCAAAACAGCGAATATAGCAAAAACTATTCAAATCTTAAAGAAAAACAATTAAATATAGCTAAAATGCGTGTTAGAGAATTGCAAATGGAAAATGACTTTTTGAAGCAATTCCCTGAAAATGAAGCTAACCTTGAAATGGTAAAATATGCTGCACAGGGCAGAACTGATGATGTACTTGCTGCTCTTGCTGAACAGTATCCGGTAGAAGAATAATAATTTATGATTAGTTCTCTTTTAATGACTTCTAATAATATTACAGCTCAGTTCCGACCTGCAGTTATACAAACTCCGGTTTCTTTTCAGGCTAACCCTGTAGGTAAGTATGTTAAACCTATAGAGGTAAAGCATATTGGTTTGCTTGATAAGCTGGGTGAATTTTTTGCTGGAGTTTCTGATATGCTCAAAAATCAGCAAAAATCTCTTGCTACTCAAAGCGGAGCTTTGAACGTTAAAAATATTGCAGACCCCATTCCTGAAGCAAATATCCGGTTTGATGATGTAAAATCTCTTACAATCAGACCTAAAAAATTCAGATTGGAAGGCAGTAAAGACCCCGTTAGTTTATGCCATTTTGAATACTCATCGCCTAAGACTTCAAAATTCGATATTGTCATGACGGATGGCGGTGTTCTTAAAAAGGGGGATATTTTCTCTTATGATTACCATAGAGCGGACAAGCATCCTATCAGAGATAATGAAGCCAAGACCATAAACAATATTTTTGAACGCTATGGTGAAGATATTTTAAATATTATTAGAAAATACCAGAAAAAATTATCATAAAGCCATTTTTAATCTATTTGACTTTTGTATGATATAAGTTCAAATCCGATAATGAGGTTGGAATTCTAGAGCAGCCCGCAGCAGTATTGCTGTTTTGAGCCGGTTGAAAGCTGCGAGCCTTGGAAATTTTTCTATTACTAAAACAATAAAAAACGGAATACTCTTCTGAGTATTCCGTTTTTAGTTTATATCCGAAGTTAATTACTTCATCAATTCACCGACTGCTTTGTAAACAGACATGCGTTTTGCAGCATCTGTTTCAGCCTGTTCATAAAGTGCTTCAGCATGTTCAGGGTTTGTTTTCATCAGTGATTTGTAACGACCTTCGCTTCTGATGAAGTCCTGATAGCTGCCTTTAGGATCTTTAGCATCCCAAGAGAACGGTTGTTCAGGGTTTGCCGGATTGTATCTGTAAAGCGGGAAGTATCCTGCTTCAACAGCACGTTTTTGTTCTGTCTGGGTTTTGCTCATATCGATACCATGAGCGATACAAGGTGCATAAGCAAAGATGATAGATGGTCCGTCATATGCTTCAGCTTCCTGGAATGCTTTAAGAGTTTGTGCTCTGTCAGCACCAAGAGCAACTGATGCAACATATACATAACCATATGACATGCTCATCAAGCCCATGTTTTTCTTGTAAGTAGGTTTACCGCCTGTTGCAAACTTCGCAACAGCACCTGTAGGTGTTGATTTAGAAGCCTGACCGCCAGTGTTAGAGTAAACTTCTGTATCAAGAACAAGGATATTAACGTTCTGGTTTTGTGCCAGTACGTGGTCGATACCGCCGTAGCCAATATCGTTAGCCCATCCGTCACCACCGATAATCCATACAGATTTATCTGTGAAGTAATCCTGAAGTTCTCTTACTTTTGCTAAATCCGGACAATCAACATCCGCGTATTTAGCAAGAACTTCTTTTGCTTTATTTTGAGCTGCCGCAGCTTCTTCTGTTTTTGAATTATCAAAGTGAGAAATTGCTGCTTCAAGAGCTTCTTTCAAATCAGCCGGAGTTTTTTCATTATTTACAACTTTTTCAACGTAAGTTTTCAAAGTGCTTCTGTTCTGATCTACAGCCAATCTCATACCAAAACCGAATTCAGCATTGTCTTCAAATAATGAGTTAGCCCAAGCCGGACCTCTGCCTTCCTTATTAGTTGTGTAAGGTATAGTAGGGAATGTTCCGGAGTAGATTGAAGAACATCCTGTTGCGTTAGCAACAATCATGTTTTCTCCGAATAACTGTGAAACTAATTTAACGTAAGGTGTTTCACCGCAGCCTGCGCAAGCGCCTGAGAATTCAAATAGAGGTTTTCTAAGCATAGCCCCTTTAATTGTTTTTGTTGTATTTTTACCCATTACGTTATCCGGTAATTCATCAAAGAATTTTTCGTTAACAAGTTCGCAAGCTTCTTCTTCTTTTTCAATTGTTGACCATGTAAGAGCTTGTTTTTCAGGGTTTTTATTTGCAGGACACTGGTCTACGCAAACTCCGCAGCCTGTACAATCCATGCAGTAAACCTGAACTTTGAAACGTTCATCTGCAAGAGCCGGTCTGGCTGCGATTGTGTTGAATGATGCCGGTGCATCTTTCAAATCTTTAGTTTCAATTAATTTAGTTCTGATAGCTGCGTGAGGACAAGCTGAAGCACAGATGCCGCACTGGATACAGTTTTCAGAATTCCATTTTGGAACACGAGGTGCGATACCGCGTTTTTCCAAACATGCTGTTCCTGTAGGGATAACACCGTCAACAGACATAGCTGAAACAGGAATATCATCGCCTTTTTGCCTCATTGATGGTTCAATGATTTTCTTAGCAAAGTCAGATGCGTCATCTGAAATTAATTTAACATCATCAACACATCCAACGCCTTCCAATGATGCAGGTACAGGTACTTCTTCAGTAGCGTCAACAGCAGCATCGATTAATGCAAGGTTCATGTTAACAACGTCATCGCCTTTTTTCTTGAAGGTTTTCTTAGTCATTTCTCTCATACCTTCAAGAGCTTGTTCAAACGGAATAATTCCAGAAACTTTGAAGTATGCAACCATCATAACTGTGTTTGCACCTTTACCTCTTAAGCCAGGCTGTTGTTCGATAAGTTTTTCAGCATCTACGTTGTAGAATTTGATTTTCTTATCGATAATAGTTTTTTGCATATCTCTTGTTAAGTGAGCAAAAGCTTCATCTTTAGAGTATGGGCTGTTGAGGAGGAATGTTCCGCCTTCTTTAATACCTTTTAACAGGTCATATCTGCCGATGTATGCGTGAGCTGAGCAAGATACAAAGTCAGGAGCTGTGATAAGGTATGTTGATTTAATCGGTTTGTCGCCAAATCTCAAGTGAGATACTGTAACACCGAATGATTTTTTAGAGTCATAAGCAAAGTATGCCTGAGCATCTTTGTTAGTATATTGACCGATAATTTTAATTGAGTTTTTATTAGCACCAACGGTACCATCTGAACCCAAGCCCCAGAACATACAGTTTGTAGTACCTTCAGGTTCTGTAACGATGTGTTCTTTAACTTCAATAGATTTATGAGTTACATCATCTTCAATACCAACTGTAAATCCATGGAAGCCGTTGTTTTCTGCATGTTTGTAAACAGCATAAACCATTGAAGGAGTAAATTCTTTTGATGCAAGACCGTAACGTCCGCCGATTACTCTAACGTCTTTATTTCCTAATGCTGCAACAACATCCATGTATAATGGTTCACCGATAGAACCAGGTTCTTTAGTTCTGTCAAGAACTGTAATACGTTTAACAGATTTAGGAAGAGCTTCGTTAAAGCGTTTTGTATCGAATGGTCTGTATAATCTAACCTTAACCAAACCGTATTTAGTACCGCGTTTAGCGTTAAGGTATTCGATAGTTTCTTCGATAGTTTCGCAGCCTGAACCGATAGCAACGATTACATCAGTAGCATCAGGTGCACCGACATAATCAAATGGATGATACTGTCTGCCTGTTACAGCAGCAACTTTATCCATATATTCCTGAACAATATCAGGAACTGCATCATAGTATTTGTTAACAGTTTCACGACCCTGGAAGTAAACATCAGTGTTTTGTGCACCTACTTTACAAATAGGAGCTTCAGGTCTCATTGCTCTGTTTCTGAATTCTTCAATATATTTAGGTTCAACTAATTTTGCAATATCATCGTAAGAGATTTCTTCGATTTTGTGTACTTCGTGAGAAGTTCTGAATCCATCGAAGAACTGCAGGAATGGAACTTTAGATTTGTAAGTTGCAAGGTGAGCAACTAAAGCCATATCCATTTCTTCCTGAACAGAGTTAGCAGCGAGCATTGCATAACCTGTGTTACGGCAGCCCATAACGTCTGTATGGTCGCCGAAAATTGCTAATGATTGTGCAGCCAATGCTCTTGCTGAAACGTGGATTACGTGAGGGAGCATTTCACCTGCTGCCTTGTGCATTACAGGAATCATCAAGAGCAAGCCTTGAGATGCTGTGTATGTAGAAGTTAAAGAACCGGCAGCCAAAGAACCATGAACTGCACCTGCAGCACCGGCTTCTGATTGCATTTCGGCAACTCTAACTGTTTTTCCCCAGATATTTTTTTTACCTTGGGAAGCCCATTCATCAATCCATTCACCCATTGTAGATGAAGGAGTGATAGGGTAAATTGCTGATACTTCGCTAAGTGCATAAGCAATATGCGCTGCAGCGTAGTTACCATCAACTGTTATAGTTTTTCCTGGCATAATTACCTAACCTCCTTGTTTATCTGCTATACTTAATTATAACCACCCCTACATTTTAATACAAACATATTATTTTGACAAAATTTTGGACTTGTAAATTTATGTTAAGAATATAGATTATTTACTGATTGAAGAGTAAAATTTTCTATTCAGGCGCTTTAAAAAAGTTAGAGCTATGAAAGGATTTTATATGAATATACTGCCGATTATCCCGAATTTAAAATTTAATAAAAATTTTCAAAAAAACGAAAAACTGAATAATAGTACTATTATTCAGCCAAAGTATTCACATACTTTGGCTGCAGATAGTGTTTCCTTCTCAGGTAAAGTGTTACCGGAGAATACTCCCAGTCTTATAACAAACGCCATAAAACAAGGATACCTGGATAATGAAACTAAATTTATGGCTGAAGTTAAGAAATTCCATGGTGCCCTGAAAAGAGTGTCTGAAAAGTTAAAAGACAGAGGTTTTTCTTTTGATGAGGAGTATAACGGTAAACATCCTGTTAAAAGTTTGGATTCTTTTATGGATAAATGTCTGCGTCAGGGAGGAGCTTCTGATAAAATGAGAGCCACTGTATACTGGTTAAATCAACAGGATATTGGCAGTTTTAAGGAGTTTTTGACGTTGATGGAAGAGGAAGGATATGCAATTGCAAAAGTAAAGGTTATGAATCCAAAAACAAAGAAATTTGAGCGTTTTCCTGATTTAGAAATACGTCAGTATAATGTTACTAAAGATGATTTAGGAATATTAGGAACCTTCTTAAGCAATGCCGAAATTTCCAGACCACGCAGCAGTACATATGCGGATTACCAAATGAGGTTTATGCCTAAGGGCAAAGGAAAGAAGGATACTTTGCTTGAATTGATTATGCTTTACGGTCCGCACTACGCAAAAGCAAAAGAACTTGAGTCAAAATATGTCTACAATATTGCGCGTGAATTTGACCGTCTGCATATAAATTTAGACCAGACGTTTGAAGAGAAAACTCCAGGCAGAAGAATTGCAAATAACGTCGACGTTATTAAAACACGATTACGGGAAGATATTTCTAAGCCATTATTTATAAATGCTTATAACGCTGAACATAAAGTTAAAGAACCAAAACTTCCTGTTGTAATAAGTAAAATTCACTGTGATATGCTTGATGGATATGTATACGGTATAAGGCAAAAAATCCCTATGTACTATAGGGATTTGAACAAACGCTTAAAGGGTGATGAATTTATTATTACGCAAATAAAAAACTCTGCTTCATATCAACTCAGAGAAGATAAAACAATAACTCCGGAAGAAATTAAAGAAAAAAGAGAAGTTCTTAAAAAGCTTCTAACTCAATATGAAGCTGATGATATAGGTGTTATTGCAACTATAAAAGAAATGCTTAAAGCTACAATTAAAAAATTCGGTGAAAAATAAAATTTTAAACTTTTATAATTGCAATATTTTCAATGTGATAAGTGTGGCAGAACATATCAAAAGGCTGTATGCTTTCTACACTGCAGCCTTTTTCACATAAATATTTTAAATCACGCGCAAGTGTAGCCGGATTGCAGCTTACATATATTATGGTTCCTTTTGAAAGCCGTAATGCTTCGTCAAGTGACTGGGTGCTGCAGCCTTTCCTTGGCGGATCCAGAATAATTACATCAAATTTGCGTTTAATTTTTTTACAGTATAAAGCAGTGTCCATATTGTGGAGTTCTACATTATGAATTTCATTTAATTGAAGAACTTCTCTTGCTTTTTCAACTGCTTCTTTATTTTCTTCTACAGAAATAACTTTTTCGGCAGCATCACATACGCTTATTCCAAAGGTTGCTACGCCTGCGTAGGCATCAAGTATTGTTGGGTTTTCGAAATTTTCTTTAATATATTTTTTTACATAAGCAAATATATTTTCTGCACTTTTAGGATTTACCTGAAAAAATGTATTTGCACCTATTCTAAATGTTTTATCCAAAATTCTTTCTTTTACAAAATCTTTCCCGCAAACGCATTCTGTTTCATCAGAAAGAATTACGTTTGTCTTTTTGGTATTAAAATTCACACAAACTCCGGAAACTTCCTTAAATTCAGCAAAAATTTCACTGCAAAAATCTTTTAATCGCGGAAAAACTTTTTTTGAATTAACAACCAGAGTAACCAATATCTTTCCGGTTGCAGCCGAAACTCTTAAAACAACATGTCTTAAATCTCCGGCATGTTTCTTTTCATTATAGCCGGAAATCCCGAAATCAAACGATTTTACTCTAATAAATTCCATAATTTCATCGCATAATTCAGGTTGTATCGGGCAATGTTTAATATTTACTATTTCATGCGTTTGCGGTTTGTAATATCCTGCAAGGATTCTTTTAGAAACTTTAGTCTGCGATACAGGATATTGTATTTTATGACGGTAAGCTTTTATTTGCGGACTTGGCACCGGCAGCGGTATTTCGATACTTAATCCGCCTATAGAGCGCATTGTATCTTCCACAATTTGCCTTTTTAACTCAAGCTGGTAGTCATAATCTATAAATTGAAGCTGGCATGCCCCGCAAACTTTCTGCATAGCACAGAATGGTTCAACTCTGTGCGGAGATGGGTTTATAATTTCAATAATTTTTGCATTTGCATAATTTTTTGTAACTTTTGTTATTTTAATTTTTAGTTCATCTTCAGGACAGGCATTTTCAATAAAAATGACAAATCCGTCAACCCTGGCAATTCCTGTACCAAGGTTAGAAATTTTTTCAACTTTAACTTTTAATTCATCATTAATATTCATATTTTTATTATACCTTAAAGTTTAAAATTTTAATTGTTTTGGCAAAATCAAAAAAAGTTATTGACATAAAAAATTTTTTTGCTACTATAATAAATGTCGAAAGACAAAACCCCAAGGGGTGAGGGCATTTAGCTTGGTTGCCCGGCAAAGTCGGAGGTATATCATAATTTCCTGACTGAGCGAAATATCGGGTTGATAATTTAATGTAATTCAAGGGCGTTTAGCTCAGTTGGTAGAGCGTCTCCCTTACAAGGAGAGGGTCAGAAGTTCGAGTCTTCTAACGCCCACCATTAAATAGACCGCATCTGCGGTCTTTTTTAATAATTGAATAAATGTTAATCGTGGGGTTTTAGCAAGGACCCGAAAATTTGATTAGTATCAAATTTGAAGGTGTTCTGCGTACGACCCACAGATAAATTAAATAACAGCGAAAACCCGCGCATGGGGCGTTAGCGCAGTTGGTAGCGCACGACACTGGCAGTGTCGGGGTCACGAGTTCGAATCTCGTACGCTCCATTTTTATAAAGACCTGAAATGGTCTTTTTTTGTTTCTGATTCGAACTGGTATATTATGTCCGTTAGACATAATAACTGAGTTTTACCCGTTAGGCATCCTGTTTCGGATATTTCGTGTTTTATGCGTTAATGGAGTGAAAAAATTTTTATCTCTATTGTTAACAAATCCACTCTTGACTGATAGTTACTATCAGGTTTTATAATATTTTTCATTGGAGGTCTTAATCATGAAAAATTTAATCGGAGAAAATAATAAATTTAGTTTTGTATTAAAAGATGGTAATGAAATTACAGAATTTACTACAAAAGAGGAGAAATTGATTGAAAATTTCTCTTTATTAGTGCATGGAAACAATAATATAGTAAGCATCAAAGTTGAAAATAGGGAGGATATTGAGAAATTTTTGAGTAAAAAAGGCTTTGCACTGTACATGTATGGACATAATAATACAGTTAATATAGGGAAGCTTCTTTGTCCTGTTAATGAGCCTCTGGGGCTTACAGGGCTGGCAATAAATATAGGAAACCCTCCGGAGGATACTATTGAACCTGGTGTAAACAGATTTGCAAGCAATTGCCGTATAGATATAGGTGATAATGTGATTGTATGCGGTGCAAGGTTATTTTTACAGGATGATAATTCTTCAATAAAAATAGGGAATGACTGTATGTTTTCATGGGGAATTGATGTCTGGTGTACGGATGTTCATACAATTACTGATCTGGACGGCAATCCTTTGAATTTTGGCAAAAGCATTGAGATTGGAAATCATGTATGGGTTGGTAGAGATGTAAAAATCGGCAAGAATACCAAAATTTCCGATGACAGTATTGTTGGCTGGGCAAGTGTTGTTACTAAAAAATTTGATGAAACTAATGTTATTGTTGCCGGCAACCCTGCAAAAATTGTAAAACGTGAAATTAACTGGGATTTTCATGACTTACAAAATTACCGGTTGAACAGGATGAAGAAATCTTGTTAGCATAAATTTAGCCGGCATATCCCAAATATAGCCGGGAATTGCTGGAAATAGAATGCTTAATCAAACATATCGTAGAAATGGAAAAATTGCAGCGGATAAAGTCGCGTCAAATCTTCCAGAAACTTTGCAAATTCTTTTTGCATTTTTAATACTGATGCTGATTTTGTTGATGTCGTGATGAATTTTTTCAAATATACCCTGTATTTTTCGCCCTTGCGGATAGCGCATGCAAAATACACCGGGCTTTCCATTAACTGCGCAAATTTAAAGGTTCCAAGCGGAAATTTTACTTTATGTCCGAAAAGTTCAATGTCTGAATTGCTGCTGTTTTTTGAAGTCCGGTCGCCTGCCATAAATACTATTTGACCTTGAGAAAGCTTATCTTTTATTTCAATCGAAGTATCAATATTAATTTCTTCCACAGGGTATGTACTGACCGGCATAGCCGCTTCAATCTGTTTTATAAAACTGTTAAAAATCCTGCACTGCTCGCCGGAAAGAAACACATTAACATGACGTTCGGGATATTTATTCAAAAATGCACGCATTACATCGATATTTCCAAGATGTGAACAGATAAAGAATACTCCTTTTGGAAAATCCTCCATTAAAGCTTTTTTATCGTCCTCACTGTCAAATATAATTTTGTTAAAATCATAGTTTCCTGAAAAAACTTCCATTCTGTCAACAAGTGAATAGGAATATTCCAGAAAATGTCTGAATTGATTTATTAATGCTGGTTTTAAGCCTATAATTTCAAGATATTTTTCAGAACATCTTCTGGCTTCTTTTGCTCCTATAAAGGCAAAAAAAGTTACAAAAAATGCTAAAACTTTTACAGCTTTTTTGCCAAAAAGCTTATAAATTTTCCATGTGATTAGAAGTCTTTTTTCTCCGGCAGCCTGTTCTTTTAACTGATACCATTTCATTACTCATCCCCCTTGGCATTAGCTGCGGCTTCGGGATAGCTGAATAAAAGACTTGTAATATATGAAACCGTAAGCCCCGCAGACAGTATGAAGCCCAGCGAGCTTATGAGCTTGAAACTTGTAAATGCAAGAAGAAGAAATGAAAATACACTTGTTGCACAGGAGAGAAGAACTGCATCCGATGAATATTTTACTCCTCCTGCTCTGAAAACAGAATAATCCAGCCCGAAACCGATTATAAGAAAGATTGCAAGTATATGAAATAAATTAACAGGCTGCCCTGTAATGCTTAATAGTCCGATTGAGAATGCAGAAGCAAGTATTGATGGTGTTAAAATTTTCCCTGCCGTACGAGGGTTATATATGATAGAAAGAAGCAGGAACAGCAGGATAAAAACAGGTGCAAGCATTTTAACGCAGGCAATACGGCAGTCCTTTATTTTTTCGGAAATATCCTTTTGTACATCAACATATCTTCCTCCGTTTTGTGTAATTATTTCAGGGTTGTCAAAGTTATAGAGGAGCATTACAGAGGTGTTTTCTCCAATCAGAAAATCTGAAAACGGGGAATTTTTCTCAAATTTTAAAAATCCGGGCAAATCCTTTTCATTTAAAAGATTATTTATTTGCTTCGTTGTTAAAAATGCCGCATAAGTTTTAAGTGAATTTTTATATAGGGCTTTTCTGAGTTCAAAGTTCTTTTTTTGCTGTTTTTCTGAAGGGATAAATTTGCTTAGAGCCTGGAATTTTATATCAGACAAACAACGCGCAATCTGTTCTTCTTTTTCCAGCATCTCCTCAATATTGCGTCCCTGAATAACCGCAAAAGATACTTTTTTATTACTGCCTGTAACGTCTGCGAAAAGTTTTTCGGCAGAAAGCAGAGTCTTTGACGGTACATACATGTTTCTTATGTCGTCATTAAACTTCAGGAAAAATATTCCAGCAAAAGATACAAAAATTACAATAAAGGCAATAATCTTTTTAGTATTGGCTGAAAGAGAAAAGTTAAGCCTGCGGGGAGAATATTCAAATTTTAAAAGCGGATAGAAAAGTACTACTATCATATAAACACTGAATAATCCGGTCATAGTAAAAATGGAAATTTGTTTTAAAAGTTCAACACCGGAAAAGAACAGAATCCCAAATGCGCTTACTGTGGTAATCATACTTACAGTAAGGCTTTTTAATATTTTTGATAAATCTTTTTCGATAAAATAATGGAGTGAATAATCGACACAAATCCCTATCAACGTTGTGGAAAATACAAATGTAAGAACATGAATGGACTGGAATATTATTGAAGCAGCAATATAACCGGAAAGCATTCCCAAGCCAAGACTTATACCGATTGGAAGAAGCAGTTTAAGGCTTTTAAAGTAGAAATAACAGAGGAGGATTACAAAAAGCGATGACAAAATACAAATGATATTAATTTCCATCATTGATTTTGAGCTTGCGTAAAAGGAATGAACAGGAGCCCCTGTCAAATAAATTTTTGCACTGCTATCTGATATATTACTCTGGATTTCAGTAAGTTTTTTAACTTTTCCATTCAGCAATTCAGGAGATAGCGCAGTATCATTTTTAACCTCAAGGGATATTATTTTGTAATACTTGTCATTGAATATAAATTCATCAGGATTTCCTTCTCCGAATGATTTTACGTAATCAGTAAAAAGCATGAAAGGATCTTCATCCAGTGGCATAAGCATAAACCCCATAGGATCATAGAGCCTTGCAAAAGCTTCACCGGTTACTTCATTATATTTGTGTTTTTCAAGTTTTAATGCTGTTTGTAAGGATAGGAGATTCTTGCTGTAAGTTTTATATTTTTCAAGAATTTGGGAAATATTAAAATCTGTTATTTCAAAAGAATTTTTATCAACAGCATTGTAAAATTCCAGAGCTTTTTCCGATGCAGTTTCCGGGTTATCTGCTTCAATGAGAACATTAATTTTAGAAGAATACCGGCTGCTCAGTTGTACTATGGTTTCATCTTCCATACTGTTAGAAAATACTGCTCTCAAAATATTGGTTTCTGTTTTTACCGGATGAGTGAATGCAAATACTCCGGCAATTACAAAAACAACAATATATAATATTCTCAAAAATTTTTTCATACTTCCCTAACCCTTTTGCTTCATGCGTCTAATATGCAGAGCATTCTGTAAAGTTAATATTGGTGTTACCGCTGTTCAGTGTGTTAATATCTATCTGGTTAATGAATTGTCCGCCGGAGATGATTATCGAGTTCATAACCGAGCCGGCTTTAGATGAAGTCTTTGGCTTTAAGGCCAGCTTCCATCCGGCATTGTTTTTTATGTAAAATAAGTCAAAATTTTTGTTTAAATATGAATAATCCTTTTTGGAAACTGCTGTAATTATATCACTTATACGTTTGTTCTGTCCGGTTGTGTAAGAAGTTGTTGTCTTTATTGGATACAGCGTTTCAAATATTACGCCGTTTTCACTTTTGAATTTAAAATTTCCGCCGGATTTTACATAAGCCTGTGAATTTGGAATTGTTTTTGTTTGTGTAAATTTGCAGGAAACATTTTTATATTGCGGAACAAATACTTTATCCGGAGTTGACGGATGTTGAAAAATTACATCCTGAGCCATTACACAACTGCCAATCAAAATTCCTGAAATTAATCCTAAAAGTTTTTTCATAATTAAAGATTACAACAAGCAAGCTTTTCTTTCAAACGTTCCGGCGCAGAATAGACGCTTTCTTTTGTATGCACATCAACGCAAATCTGCATTGTTTTTGCTTTAAAAAGCTTTTCGCCGGTTTCGGCATCATTAATCATATACTTGATAATCAGACATGGTTCGATTTCTTCGACAGAAGAAACTACTCTTAACTTTTGGTTAAACGTGCAGGGTTTTATAAACTTTAAATCCATAGTAGCAACAGGATAGGCAATTCCGTCTTCTCTCATATCATTGTAGTCGTAACCGATTTTAGCAAGTAAATCGCAGCGTGCTGTTTCCAGATATTTAATGTAATTTCCATGCCATACCACATTCATAGGGTCTAAATCATAGAACTGTACTGTTATAAAAGTTTCTGCTTCAAAATTCATTTCTTAACTCTCCTGCCTGCCGTCTTACCTACTTAACAAATATACCTGAAGAAAATATTTTGTCATCCGACAGGTAGGTAAATTCTACAGATTTATCTTTATTTGTAAGCTTTAACACAACCTTGTGTTCAGGTTTCATAATATTTGAAAATTTAACTTTTTTTACCTCATTATGCGGTAATTCAATCCCGAAAACATCCTCTGCAAAAAATCTTGCATAATAAAGCTGTACCACTCCCGGAAGCACAGGTGTAATATCAAAATGACCGTTAAGAAAATTTGAATTTTCCCTGAACAAAAGCTTTATTTCAGCGGCAGAGGCTTCAGCATAACGGGAGAATACAAACGGCATTGATAAGTTTGAGCCGAAAATTTTTCCGAGTTTTGCATAGTCTGTTTTGCCGCTCAGGGTTTTCGGAATTTCATCTAAAATCCGCCATTTTTTAGGTAGTATTTCACTGTAATCTGAAAGAAATTTTTTAAGATTAACCGCCTCAATATGCGGTTCATGGCAGACAACGGCGCAGCATAGTTTTTCGTCATACATAAAGCAGTGACAATCAACAACAGCGTCATGCAGGCGGAGATTATTTTCCAGCTCATCCAGCGAAATTCTTTTTTCCTGAATTTTTACTAATCTGTCCGTACGTTTTTTCAATACAAATTCTCTATCGGAAATTTTTTCAATAATATCATTCAAAATCATTTCACCGGCAGGAAAGAAATCCGACGTTACAACAATTCGTCCGTCTACAGCCGGTTCAACACAGACGCCGTTTATCAATGTAAACTTTTCACCGCCGCGTTTACAGGCAATATTTCCCGTCTCTGTGCTTCCGTAAATGTCAATTACATCGGAAAATTTTGCAAAATACGAGTAGGTTTCATCTTTAAGTTTTGCGCCCGCAAGAAAAATCTTTTCAGGAGCATTTTCAAATGTAAAATCATACTTTGCAAGCTTCTCCATAAAAGAAGGCGTAGAGATTAAAATATAATCCGCGTCAATATCAAATTGCTCAGGAAATTCAATTTTCTTTTGATTTATTTTGTAATTGCCGTAAAAAGGCAGGATAAAATTAAATGCAACTCCGTAACTGTGCGCGGATGAAGTAGTAGACGCAATTACAGTTCCATCGGAAAGTGCAAATTCATCAATTGTAGCCTGTGCTTCGATTTCAAGATTGTAAAGAGTTTTGCCGATGTTTTTCGGAGTTCCGGTCGACCCGGATGTAAAAAGATTTATCATAATCCCGCGCGGGTCATATTCGCCCTCAAAAACCCCATCGCCTGCTGCGGGTTCATCAGGAAGAATATATTCAAACCCCAGCCGGTTAAGACGCGTTTTGTCAGTCAAAAGATAAATATTCTTACGCGCAAACACCGCCGCAAAAAAATTCACCGCAAAATCAAAGTAACTTTCACACAGCAAAACTACATTTTCAATATCAGACTTTTCAAACTCTTTTTTCTGACCGAGTACAAATTTTTTAAATTCTCCGAAAGTTACGTCAGGATTGATAAAGATAGTCAGTGCATCATATTTTTGCGTAAAGAATTTTTCTAGAATCATTTTTGATATTTTTTCCTTAAAACTACTCTTACTATATATTCAACCGCAAACATACCCCCGATTGCAACATAAGAGATAAATCCGTTATATAATGCCCACCATTTCTCAGCCATAAATACCGTTGCAATTGAGATTAAAAGGTTACAAAACATAAACACGCACCACACGTAAGTTAATCTGCGCGTGTAAATTCTCGTAAAATCATCAAGTCCGCCTTCGATAGCTTTAGCAATTTTTTGAATAACGGTTTCTTTTGCAAAAAGCGATGTAAAAAACACCATAAACACAGTCAGGTTTGCAGCAACAGGATAAAATTTCACCGCAAAAAACTTCGTATAATGAAATACTACAATGACAAAAAGAGTTACAAACAGGGGAATCAAAAACTTAAATTTCATTTCAAAAGTTCTTCGATTGCATTCACCACATCATCAATTGTGCGGATTTTTTTGAAATTTTCCGGCGCAATCTTTTTATCTGTAAAATACTGAAGTTTTACTGCTAAATCAACCGCATCAATGCTGTCGAGTTCCAAATCCTCAAAAAGGTTTGCCTCCGGCTTGATTAGGTCTTCGCTGATTTCAAAATCTTCAACGAGAATTTCGGTTAATTTATTCAAAATTTCTTCGCGTGTAAATTCTTTAGCCAACAGTATTACTCCTGATAAAATCCGCCAGTGTTTTTACGGAATAGAAATGCTTTGCGTTTTCTTTTTTGTCTGATGATAAAGTAAGATTATACTTTTTCTTCAAAGCCATACCAAGTTCAAGCGCGTCAATTGAATCCAAACCCAGCCCGTCTACAAAAAGCGCTTCTTCGTCTTTTATATCAGAAGCTTTTATGTCTTCAAGCTCCAGAACTTTTATTATTAATTCTTTTATTTCATGTTCCAAAGTCATTTGCTTAATTCCTATAATAAATTTATAACTTAATTTTCTATTAAAGTCAATTTTTCATTTAATTACTAATTTGCTGACAAAGATAAGCGGTGAAGTACTATCATATATATTTTTTAATCTTCTCACAAATATGATTGCGTAGCTTTATTTCAGTGAGTTCGCGGTCAAAGTCGGAAATCTTAATTTCCGGCATAACCGTTAATTTGTAATTTACGGTTTTATTGCCCGCGTCTAACGGAAAATGATTTTTTATCAAAAAAGGATAATCTGTTTCTATTTTCACCGGAACAATATCAACGCCCGCTGCAATGGCAATCTGTGCGGCACCTTTGTGAATTTTAACTTCTTCACCCGGGAGCGTTCTTGTACCTGTCGGAAATATTATAATATTATATCCGTCTTTCAAAGCTTCAACGGCAGACTGTTTAAATATTTCAGGGTCAACGTCATTAATAATATAAAGCGATTTTACAATATTTCTCATAACAGGATTTTTTAAAAGACTTTTTTTTGCAAGACAAAGCGATAACGGCATATTTCCGATTAAAAGAATTATATCAATAAAACTCGGGTGCGAAGCCACAACAACTTTCCCCTTTATATCGGAAAGGTTTCCGTCAATATGAACCTTAATTTCCTTAGAATTTTCCATTACTGAAATAAAAAACTTCCACGAATTTTTAATTATCTGTGCAAACTTTTCGCGGCGTTCTTTGCCTTTGTATTTTAACGACAGCACAGGAAAAAGCACGCAGCCGATATACAATGCACCGAGTGCAAATAAAATCATTTCCAGTAAAACAAGAAGTCCCCTATAAATCCTCATTTTTCTTTACCACATACAAATCGCTTACAAATGTGTCGTTTTTCCCTTCCAAAAATGCGGTCAAATCTTCAAACCCATCATTCACAGGCAAATTTTCAGAGTTTTCGCACAACAAAAATTTACCCTTATTATTCACATAAGTCAATACAGAAACACTTTTTATCCCGCCAAAACTTTCCGCATAACAGAAAAGAGATTCTCCTGCTAAAATACTTTCCAGAAAGCCTGCAGCAACAGACTTTTCACCGGCAGAAATTGAATTGTAACCGTTTTTTATCCCCTCAAGCAATGAGAAAAGTCCGACAGTAGCATTATGAACAGATGAACTGAACCCCGCAGGCGACACTTCACCGTCTTCTTTGCGCTGGTTTATAAGCTTCACAACCCGTTCGAAATCTCCGTAACAGGATGAAAAAACAAGGTTTGGCGAGCCGCCTTCGTATGCACCGTAAAGTGTATAAAGTCCGGCACGTCCGAATTTATTGAGCTTTCGGCGCAGCATCATAGGGATGAATGAAACATCAATTTCATCTCCCGTTACATAAGAAAACTTTTTTATATCAAAAACTACTTCGTTCATGTTATTATATTAACACAGATGTACGGATTTTCTGTACGGTTAAATTTTCAACGGAGAGCAGCCCTGCAGGCGGGCAAATGCGTTGAATTAAGAGGTATGATGATTACGATTACAAAAACAAGCGCGATTTGTTCACTTGGAGAAAATTTGGACGAAATTTTCTCAAATGCTATTGCAGGAAAGTTAACGGATTTAAAAATTACCGCAGAACTCCCCGAAATTCCAGACGCAAAATACAATCTCCGCTGTAATCAAATTCTTCTCCACTGTGTAAATCAGATAAAGCCGGAAATCCAAACACTTATAAAAAAATACGACAAAAAAAAGATAGGTGTTGTTATTGCAACAACAAACACCGGGATTGACAAGTTTGAAGAAACCGGTGATGCTGAATTTTTAAAAATGAGCAACCCTGCCGAATTTCTCAAGGATTATCTCGGTCTTGAAGGTTTTTTCTGCGGTGTATCAACTGCATGTTCCTCGGGGATAAAAGTTTTCTCAACTGCTAAAAGGCTTATGGAAAGCGGCGTATGTGATGCCGTAATCGCAGGCGGAACAGATGAAATTTCAAAATTTCCGACAGCAGGATTTGCCGCACTTGAAGTTCTCTCAAACGAGCGTTCCATTCCTTTTTCAAAAAACCGTAAAGGTATGAACATAGGAGAAGCCGGCGCAATATTTTTGCTTGAAAAAGACACTAGCGGAATACAAATTCTTGGCATAGGTGAAACCTCGGACGCCTACCATGCAGCAACCCCCGACCCCGAAGGCACTCAGGCCGCAAATGCAATGAAACTTGCACTGGATGAAGCCGGGCTCAAGCCTCAGGATATAGATTATATTAATCTTCATGGAACAGGCACAATTTCAAATGATATTATGGAAGCGAATGCTGTTTATAAAATTTTCGGCAAAGAAACGCCTTCAAGTTCAACAAAACCTATGACAGGGCACTGTCTCGGGGCTTCGGCAAGTATTGAAACGGCTCTTTGCTGTGCGGCTCTTGAAAAAAATACCCTCCTGCCGCATATTTATGACGGTGAATATGACCAAACCCTGCCTGAAATTAAGCTTGTGCAAAAAGGAGACAACTCCGCAAATGTCAGGTATGTTATGTGTAATGCCTTCGGGTTTGGCGGTACAAATGCCGTTATAGTTCTCGGCAAACAAACTTCTGCACTATCCTGCCAAAGCAAGATAAACTCCGCCGCTCAAGTACAACCTGAAACTTACGATCTGGCAAAAATTCTCCCGCACAATCATCCTATGATTTTGATTGATAATATTGAGGAAATCAATGTTGAAGAAGGCTATGTATCCGCCAAAGTAACAATCCGCGATGACAGCCTGTTTTTTGATAAAGAACTCAACGGAATTTCTTATGTAACCGGTATTGAGTTTATGGCTCAAACTATCGGCTGCTACGCCCATTTTAAACGTGGTGAAGGTGAGCCGAAAATAGGTTTTCTGCTTGGAACACGTTCTTACAAGTGCAAAATTGATAAGTTTGAAAAAGACGAAACTTACATTATAAAGGCAAAAGAGATTTTCGGTGACAATCAGCTTGTCTCGTTTGAGTGTTTTATTTATAATAATAATACAGAGTGCGCAAAAGCTATGGTAAACGTTTACCAGCCGGATGACGCCTCGGAATTTCTGGAATAAGCGGAGAGTGTGATGGAAGAAAAACAGGTTTTGATAACAGGTTCCAGTCGCGGGATTGGAAAGGAAGCAGCTTTATACCTTGCAAAAAACGGATTTAATATAGTTTTGCACTGCAATAAAAATACAAAAATGGCAGAAGAAGTTCTCGCCCAAATCAATGCAGCCGGCGCAAAGGGTAGAATTTTGCAATTTAACATCAAAGACCGCGAAGAATGCAAAAAAGTTCTTGAAAAAGATATTGAAACAAACGGCGTTTATTACGGAGTTGTTCTGAATGCAGGAATTGCGCGCGACAATGTTTTTCCTGTTATGGAAGACGATGAATGGGACGATGTTTTAAACACAAATCTCGGCGGGTTTTATAATGTTTTAAAACCAATTATAATGCCGATGATTGAAAAAAGAATTAAGGGAAGAATTATAGCTATGTCATCGGTTTCAGGGCTTTGCGGAAACCGCGGGCAGGTAAATTACAGTGCTTCAAAAGCAGGGATTATCGGTGCGGTAAAAGCTTTGAGCCTTGAACTTGCAAAACGCGGAATTACTGTCAATGCTATCGCTCCCGGAGTTATCGAAACTGATATGACGCAGGACTTGCCTGTAGATGAGGTAAGGAAAATGATTCCGATGAAGCGATTCGGTAAAGCAAAAGAAGTTGCCAGCCTCGTTAATTATCTAATGAGTGAGGACTCCTCTTATATCACAGGGCAGGTTATTTCAGTAAACGGAGGGCTTTATCTGTGAGAAGAGTTGTTGTTACGGGAATGTCACAAATAAGCCCGCTCGGTGCAGACCGCGCAAAAGCTTTTGAACGGCTTGTCGCATTAAAAAATTGTGTAAAATATATGCCTGAACTTGAACAGTACACAAGGCTCAACACAAAACTGGCTGCACCTGCTGATGAGTTTGTAATTCCTTCGCACTACAACAGAAAAGTTTTAAGAACGATGGGGCGTGTCGGGGGTTTAAGCGTTGCGAGCGCAGAAGCTGCCTTAAAAGACGCAGGACTTCTTGGTGATGAAATAATTACAAACGGACAAACCGGCGTCAGCTATGGTTCATCATCCGGCTCTCTGGACTGTATTATAGACTTTTACTCAATGATGGTTGACAAAGAAGTAAAAGGGGTTACATCCGGCAGTTACGTGAAAATGATGGCTCAGACCTCTTGTGTTAATATTTCTCTTTATTTTAAAACAACCGGACGCCTAATTCCGACATCCACCGCCTGTACTTCGGGCTCTATGGGGATAGGATATGCTTACGAAGCGATTAAAAACGGGTATCAGACCGTAATGATTGCGGGAGGAGCAGACGAACTTCACCCTACACAAATTGCGATTTTTGATACGCTTTATGCAACAAGCCAGAAGAACTCAACTCCTGAGCTGACGCCAACACCTTTTGACAAAGACAGAGATGGGATTGTAATTGGCGAAGGCGCCGGAACTATGATACTTGAAGAATATGAACACGCAAAAAAACGCGGCGCAAAAATTTACGCGGAGGTCATCGGCTTCGGCACAAGCACTGACGGAACACATATTACAAATCCTAACCGCGATAAAATGAAATCAGCTCTTGAACTTGCGCTTCAAGATGCAAATATTTCTCCTGATGAAATTGGCTATGTTAATGCCCATGGTACAGCTACAATTCAGGGGGATCTGGCAGAATCAAATGCCACTTATGATATATTTAAACGCTCTGTTCCGACAAGTTCCATAAAAAGCTACACCGGTCACACTCTTGGTGCATGCGGTTCTGTGGAAGCAATTTTGACACTCGATATGGCTCATAAAAAATGGTTCTGCCCTACAATTAACCTCACCAATGTTGATGAAGCTTGCGGAAAACTCGATTATATCAAAGGCGAAGGCCGCGAGATAGATACAAATATCGTTATGTCAAATAACTTTGCTTTCGGCGGTATAAATACATCGCTTATTTTTAAGCTGAATGTTTAATCTATTTATTTAGATACTTTTGAAGTATAAGCTTTTTTAAAGCTTTTGAATATACTGCCTGTGGTTCAATCTCAAGGGCTTTATCAAGTGTTTCTACTGCGCCTTCGTAATCTTTTAACTTTTTTTGAACAACAGCTTTATAATAGAGTGCATCTATAAATTTAGGGTCAAGTTCAACGGCTTTTGACAAATCTTTTAAAGCCTGTTTTAGTTCATTCTCATCCGGATTATCAAATGCAAGAATTGTCTGCGCCCTGTTATAATAGGCATCTGTCATATCAGATTTATATTCTATGGCTTTTGTATAATTTTCATATGCAGCCTGAAGTTGATTTAAATTATGAAATACAATTCCTTTGGAAAAATACGCCAGTGCGTAGTCAGGTTTAAGCTCTACAGCTTTATCAAGAGCATCCAGTGCTTCGTCAAATTCCTTTGAGTTTGTTTTTTCAATTCCTAAGTTTGTATAATATTTATAATCATGTTCTGCTGTCATATTTTTTTCTCCTGAGTGAATGATACTTTAAAACTCTTAACTTTACAAGACAGAAAAGTGTAATAAACAACCTGCCCTTTTGTCTGATGAAAATTTTTATTTGATTTTCAATAATCAGGGTATTATGAATACCGTTAATAAATTACTTGAAGCCTTAGGGCATAATATACACTTACATTATGACAAATGGACGCAGGAACATGAATATGTGTCCGGTAATAAAAAATGGATAGCTGACATTCTGCCATGCGAATTGCTGAAACGCAGCGTAAAACATGCGGTAGAATCTATTGTTACCCTATGTGAGTGCCAGGAGTTTTTTAAAACTTTCCCGGATAATATAGAAACTCCGAATTACGGAGATACCTGGGGGCGTCTTGCTAACTATATAGAGATTAATAACAGGGCTATAGCTGAGATGCGTGGTAGTGAAACACGCAACGGAATATTAAGTTCAATAAAAATTATCCCTGCAATACCGCCTTCTGCAAAGAGCTGGGCAAACTGTATAATTCTTTCACAGATTTTTCCTAATATTTTCGGCGACGGGTATAACAAAGGTCCGTTTGAAGAAAATTCTATATATGGTATCAAGCTAAATGCCGGTTACAGCGGAAATATTATAGATTATTCAATTACAGATAAAATTTCACCGGAGGAACAATTTAAGGCATTTAATGACCTTGCACATTTTCATGGCTTAAAAACCGGTTTCAGGACAGTAATTTCTGCCGATCAAATAAAAGTAGCATATCCGGATAGGGAGGAAGGATTTAACTGGTGTAATCCCGAGCATCAGGAAATTTTTATAAATGAGCATGTAAAACTTATTAATATGGGTTTTGAAGCAATATTTGTGGATTCTGCAAAACATATCGGCGGCTATGATTGTGAAAATTACACAGGCGTAGGGGATCTTCCTGAATATACACAGATGCAGTATATTCTACAGCAGATAAGAGCACGTTCGGGTAAGACTACTCTTAGTTTTGTAGGAGAAAAAAGCACCGGAGATTTTGAAAGATATAAAAATTTAGGGTTGACTTCAGGAACTGCATTTGTCGCACCGGATGATTTTGAGAACGTAAAGCAATGGTCTGAAAAATTTAAGTACTCAAGGGAATATGCTCCGGGTATTGAGGTTTCCAATGACAATGATGAAGGCGGCTCACGCTATGAAGATCGTTTAAACCGCATAAATACGTGCTTGTTCGGGTATGAATATCCCAGTGATAAGCTTCCTAGCTTTATGCAGATGGAAGATTTGTTTCCGCTCAGATATGATACTAGTACACATCATTTAATGATGACAAATCCTTCTTACTCAGTTGATGGAAGTCCGGAAAGCCACTGGGAAAACCTTTTTACAAAAGATGACGGCAGGGCTTACAATGCTCGCGCTGCAGAACTTTTTTTACATGCTCTAAATCTCTGACCATAGCTGCTTTTTTTATAATATAATAGCACGCGGAGGTATTTCAGGCATGTCATCGAAAATTATAAAAAAATTGTCAGACAGGTTCGAACAATTGGCGCCGTATCAGGTTATTGTATTAGGATTTTTATTTTATGTTGTGCTGGGAGTGTTTTTTATATCTCTTCCTTTTGCGCAAAAAATGGATAACGGTATTGTTAATAATTTATTTAACGTTGTTTCAGCAATGTCAACAACGGGGCTTACTACAGGAATTATTAATGATATGTATACAAAGTTCGGGCTTATTGTACTTCTTGTCCTGATACAGCTCGGGGCGGTGGGTTATATGACGCTGACCTCCTTCTTTATAATCTCAGGAAGCAACCGGTTATCAACATACAGGGCAAAAATTTTAAGTGCGGAGTTTCCGCTTCCTGATTGCTTTCATATAAAAGATTTTATTAAGAATATTGTTTTATACACTTTTTTTATAGAATTAATCGGGATACTTCTTTTATGGTGGCAGTTTGAAAAACTGGGTTCTCCAACTCCGTTGTGGTCTGCTATATTCCATGCAATATCAGCTTTTTCAACAGCAGGCTTTAGTATATATTCAAACGGGCTGGAAGGCTTCAGGGATAATATTGCAGTAAACCTTGTTATAACTTTTCTTTGTTATGCAGGGGCTACCGGTTTTATTGTTCCTATGGATGTTTATCGGAGAGTTACTGGTAAAAGTTCGGAAATAACATTCACAACCAAGGTAATTTTATTCCTTACAGCAGTTGTTGCTGTTTTTGGAACTATTTTTTACCTTATCGGTGAACATTCCAGTGTGCTGGCTGCCTTTTTTCAGGTAATGTCAGCTTCTACAACTGCCGGATTTAATACAGTACCTATAGGACGCTTGGCGCCTGCTGCTTTGTCTGTTTTAATTCTGGCTATGGTTATCGGGGCATCTCCTAGCGGTACAGGCGGAGGTATAAAGACTACCGGAGTAAGCGCACTTATCGGAGTTGTTGCAAGTGTTATGCGCGGGCATCCTGAGCATATTACGCTTTTGAAAAGACATATTCCTTTGAATAGAGTTTTTACTGCTGTTGCAGCTGCTTTTACTTATCTTTCTTTCTTGGGAATTTCTGTTTACTTCTTATGCTTAACAGAGCATTTTTCTTTTATGGAACTCTGTTTTGAAGCTTCGTCTGCACTGGGAACTGTGGGGCTCAGTATGGGGATAACTTCCGGTTTGACATGGATCGGAAAGCTTATTATCACTGCAACGATGTTCTTTGGGCGTGTTGGTCCGCTGACCCTTGGTATTGCATTCTTTAAATCAAGCTCTAATGTTGTTCCTAAAAAATCAGATTTAGCTACATAAATTTAAGTATAAGGACATCTTGTAATAATATCCCTGCCATGAGAGTCCAACCCTCCGGTAGGGATTAAATTAAACTTTGCTGCTGCTGCGTCAATGTAGGGAAGCAGTGATAAAGTTCTCTCACCCTCATAAGAACCGTAATGTCCTTCATAAAAACAGGCGCTTTCAGTGCCTGCTGATTTAAAATTTTTGAAAATATTGGTAAAAATATTTTCAGGATTATCCTTAATATTTCTAACATTTGTCCTTGCAGGATGGGCAACAGACATATAGCCGTAATCCAGACTTGATATAAATTTTACGGTTTCTTCAAACTCCGAAAAAGCTTCCGGTATTTCATCCATTGTTGGATGGGCTTTTTCATAAATAGATTTTGCCCTTTTAATAAGGATTTCTATTTCCGTAGGAATTTCCGGCAGCTTGCAGTTTATATACTGTTCAAGGGCTTTTTTATATAGCTTGTAGTATGGTTCTGAGCTTTTAAAAATTTGTTTAAACGCTCTTATGGGTTTTTCATATGTAAAGTCTGCTTCAGGAAGGTAGAAGTTATGAAGGATTTTGCCGGAAGTATATTTCATTAAAGGTCTTTTTACTTCATCAAACCCTTTTGCTATCATTTCATGAACCAGTGCAGCTTCAGAAAGCGTAAATTCAAAGCCCAATTCTTCTGACAGGTCTTTATTCAAATTTTTTATTGTTTCATTTGTCAGTTCTAGCTTTAAACGGCTTTTTTCTTTTAAAAATTCATTTAATCTTACATCATAAGGATTTATTCCATATACAAGTAAATGTATTGCAACCGGAGCAGTCTGGTTTTTTAGTTTTGTTTCTACGGTTGATATTTCCAGACCGGGTATAAGTTTAAGGTGTTGAAACCTGTCCGGATTATTTTTAAATATTTCATAAGCTTCTTTGGCGCCATCAATTGTGTCGTGGTCTGTTATTGCAAGCATAAACGGGCTGCCAAATTTTGAATTATATCGTGCAATAGCTTCTGCATGGCGCATAATAGTTTCTGTATCTGATGCTCCATCCGAATTTTGGGTATGTACGTGCAGGTTTGCGGTAAAAAGTCCGTTTTTTAAATTACAAAAATTATGGCTATCCAGAATATATTTGTTTTTACGGCATCCAGGCAGGAAATTTTTCTTTTCCTGATGTCGTATATAATCTTTGAATTCTTCGGCTCCTGTAATTCTATTACATTTTAGTTCTTTTTTATAGGCTTCGTCCATAACTCTATTTTTGCATGAAAAAAATTTTGCAACAATTTTTACTAATCTGCGTCAAATATTTTATAGTAGCATTTACACTTATTTTGAAGATGAGAGAGGTTTTTATCTATGAATTTGGAAACTACTACCAGGTGTCTTGATACGCTTTACAGTGACTTTACAACTTCTGCGGCTGCTGAAGATGATGAAATCTTAGAGATAGACACAGATGAGTTGGATGAGGATACTCCTGTGAAAACATTCAGTTCTATAGCAAAAGAGGATGATATTTTACAGATGTATCTTAAAGATGTTGGTAAAATTAAGCTTTTAAATTCTAAGGAAGAAAAGCAGCTTGGGAAACAAATAAAAGAGGGAGAGGACAAAAAAGCCGAGATTGCAAAGCGGAAACTTGTCCAGGCAAATCTTCGCCTTGTTGTAAGTATTGCAAAAAAATATATCGGGCAGGGTGTGCTTTTTATGGATTTGGTGCAGGAAGGCTCGCTCGGGCTTATTAAGGCTGCTGAAAAGTTTGATTATTCAAAGAATTTTAAATTTTCAACCTATGCAACATGGTGGATTAAGCAAACTATTATGAGGGCTATTGCTAATAATTCAAAAACTATAAGAATTCCTGTTCATATGGCTGACAAAATCCGCAAATATAAAAAGATGTATTCCGCGCTTGCCTTTGAACTGGGAAGAGAGCCTACTGATGCTGAAATAGCTGATAAACTCGGATTAACCGTAAAAAATATTCAGGCTGTAAAAAAAGCAATTATAAAAGAACCAATAAGCCTTGAAACTCCTGTTACCGATGACTTGTGCGTTGGCGACTACATTGAAGATAAAAGTTATAATGCTCCTGATGTTCAGGCAAAAAATAATGCTATGAAAGGCAGTATAAATCACCTGTTAAGTACATTAAACGAGCGCGAACAAAAAATTATAAACTGCCGTTTCGGGATTAACGGGGAAACCCAGATGACGCTTGAGCAGCTTGGAAAAGCCATGGGGTATTCAAAAGAAAGAATAAGGCAGTTAGAAGACCTTGCTCTTACAAAAATGCGCCACAGAAAAGAGTTGCTGCATTTTAGAGATTTTATTGAGGATTAATTTAAAGGCGAAGCAGCTGCTTCGCTTTTTTTATGCGTTTACAAGAGATTTTGCAAATTCTATGGATTGTTCGTTAATATCTCCTCCGGCAAGTTCTGCAAGCGCCTTAATTCTGTTTTCGCCATTTAATACATAAACTTCAACTTTTGTTTCATCAGACTGGGATTTACGTACATAAAAATGTTTGTCTGCTTTTGACGCAATTATCGGCTGGTGGGTAATCAGAATAATCTGATGATATTTGGCAAGCGCCTTTATTTCGTCCGCAACACTTTGCGAGGCTTTGCCGGAAATACCGGTATCAATTTCGTCAAAGATTACAGTATCAATATCATCGGATTGTGCAAATATAGCCTTTATCGCAAGCATTACACGCGAAATTTCACCGCCTGATGCTACTTTTGCAAGAGGCTTTAAATCCTCTGATACGTTTGTGGAAATTAAGAATTCAACATTGTCTGCACCGTCTGGTGAAAGGTCTTTCGGGCTGACTGATATTTCAAAGCGTGCTTTAGGAAGTTCAAGATGCTCAAGTTTTTCTTGAATATAAACAGAAAGCACTTTTGCATAATCCTGACGTTTCTCTGTAATGACCGCGGCTTTTTCAACCAGTTCCGCATGAATGCGGGAAACTTCTTTTTCCAGTTCCTCGATATTTTGTGTTGAAAATTCTATTCCTGCAAGTTCTTCTGCCAGCTTTTGTCCTGTTGAAATTACTTCAGCAAGCGTTCCTCCGTATTTTCTTTTTAATTTATCAAGCAAAAAAAGCCGTTCCTGTATTTCATTAAGCCTTTCTGTATCATTATCCAGATTTTGGCTGTAATCCCTTAATTCAGAGCCTGTATCGCGTAATCTCTCTATTGCATCTATAAGGTTTTGTTCAAGTTCTTCAAGATTTTTATCCATTGATGCTGCTTTTGATATATTTTGTTTAATTTTACCTAGTGCTTCCATTATTGAGCCGTCGTCACCGTTTATTGCCCAGTATGATGCTCCGGTTAATTCTTTTAGTTTTTCTGCATTTTCAAGAACTTCAAGTTCATTGTTCAATTCTTCATCTTCGGTTTCAGATTGAATTTCAGCAGCTTCAATCTCGTCTACCTGAAATTTTAAAAATTCTATCTGTGATTCTGTTGTATCTGCTGAAGTTTTTGCTTTTTCCAATAAATTTTTTGTATCAAGATATTTTTGATACAGTGTTTTATATTCTTCAAGGTTGTTGCCGTAAACATCTTTTGCATAATTATCGAGCAGATTTATATGATATTTTGGCTGCATGAAAACATATGTCTGGTGTTGTGAATGTATGTCCAGAAATAGTGATTTTATCTGTTTCAAAAAGTCCTGATTTATTAGAGTTCCATTTAATCTGGTACGCACAGAACTTTGTGTAATTTCTTTTGAAAGTATGATTTCAGACCCGAAGTCATCAATTCCATTTTCTTCAAAAAGCTGTTTCAGGTTATGTTTATCATTTTCAATAGTAAGCTCAATAACCGCTTTATCACAGCCGTTTTTGATTACCTCTTTTGAAACACGTGACGCGAAGGCCAGATCAATAGCACTAATTAAAATACTTTTACCGGCACCTGTTTCTCCGGTAATCACATTCAAACCTTCATGAAAATTCGCTGTTAGTTCGTCTATTAAAATGTAATCCTTTAACTTCAACTGCCTGATCATAATTACAGAATATCGCAAAACCTGAAATGTAGCAATATCTTAATTTTGCTTAAAATTTTTAAAGCTTATAAGGGTAATCATCTTTAAATTCCCAATTGTCGATTTCTAAAAGACTTGAACAATAAGCCGGATTGCTTTTACAGCTCCGTAAGGCATTTTCTCTTGTAGGGGTTTTATCTCCGCGGTATGTACACCAGCCTTTATTTGAGCACCATTCAGTAATTGTCTTGTCGCAGGCGAGAAATCGAAATTTGTCGTAACCCTCTTTATTTGGTCTGTTATCTCCGTTCACATCAAAGATTATGTCCATGCATCTTCCCTTGGCAATGCTGAAAAAACTCCCGTCTGTAAAATAAATTAGTGCGCTGCCGGACAAATTAGAACCTATTTTTAAATACTTTAGATATGGTGCAAAATATTTTTTTACGAATTCCTCAGGAACCAAAGACATATCCCAGCTGTTTACATTTCCATTGTCATTTTCTGAAAGTATAAGTACCTGTGCCATCATGGAGTTGAATTTTTTTAACCTTGCTGCAGCTTCCTGTCTTTTAAATTTGGCTATAACTGATGGAAGTGTCATTGATGCTACTACTCCTATAATACCCAGTGTTATTAGAACTTCTGCAAGTGTAAATGCACGTTTATTCATGTCTTATCCCTCTTTAAAAATATTAAATATATATAT
>CDZN01015512.1_pt1 | contig 45352 bp, 33 predicted proteins | sample 557701 | NCBI WGS metagenome assembly CDZN01 (sample SAMEA3182089, study PRJEB8094) | gut metagenome | biome: human; feature: gut; material: Stool; isolation source: human stools | place: Canada | collected 2013-02-04 | reverse complement strand
CCGGAGGGGAGTTTTACTGTTAAAAAACTTAATTAAAGCCGAAAGCACTCTGGAGACCCAGTGATTTAGGTGTCAAAGACAGGTGTCTAACAAAAATAGATTAAGGTTTAAACTTCTTTTAATAAATTGGTATTATTCATTTAACAAAGAAATGATCCTATGTTTAAAAACTGTTAACGATCTAACCTAGTATTAAATCTTAACCTGGTGAAAGAATGAATAAAAAGCTTGTAATTGAGACTCTATCCTCCTATGATGTTGTTTCATTTGATATTTACGATACATTAATTACTAGAAAAATCGCAGAACCTAAACAATTATTTAAACTGGTTCAAGCCTCAGCCTCTGTTAAGGCAATGGATGTACCAAATTTTTCCTCTGATCGAGTTGAAGCAGAAAAGATTCTTATAAAGAATGTTGGTTACGGCTATGATTTAGAAAAAATTTATGAAATTCTCAAAGAAAAATTTAATTATTCTTCACAGCAATTAGAATTATTAAAACAATTAGAACTTTCATTTGAAATAGAGTTGGCTACACCAAGAAAAACAGTAGTTGATATTTTAAATTCACTTGTTCAAATGGGCCGAGAAGTTATACTTGTTTCAGATATGTATCTTTCGAAGAAGACAATAAAAACAATTCTTCAAAAGTGTGGTATTCCTTCTAATGTTCCATTATTCCTTTCAAACGAATACAATGCATCAAAAATCGAAGGTGATTTGTGGACTATAGTTAAGGAAGCTTACCCCAGTATGACCGTAGTTCATCTCGGTGATGATCTTATAGGTGATAACAGAAGAGCAATACAAAAAGGAATTTCAAAACACTCTATCTTAATTAAGAAGCCTTTCGAAAGTTTTTTAAATTCATCTTTTGGTCAGACCATTATGAACAATTTCGATAGGAACAACATAGGAGATTTAATCCTTCTTGGGCTTTTGGTTTCTTCTCTTCATAATGATCCCTGGTCTCAAGAAGATCTTTTAGGTGTTCCTCCTGTCTGGCTAATCGCACCTTTTCTTCCTTTTATTGATAGACTCTCACAAATTGACGATAACTCACAGCTGCTTTTTGTAACGAGGGAGGGTTATTTATTAAAACCATGGTTTGATAATTACCAAAGCAAGCTTAAAAACAAAAAGAAAACATTTTTATTCCCTTGTTCTAGAGTGGCTTCAACTCTTGCCTCTATTCATGAAATAAAAGATTTATCATTCTTACTTAATCAAACTTATAGCGGGACTATAAGAGATTTTCTGAATGACAAGATTTATCTACCCCAATTGCTGACACAAGATAATGCAATTTTAAGTAAAGATATTTCCCTTCCAAAAGACAAGAAGTTGTTATTAGAATTTTTTCAGTCACATTCTTCTTATTTATTAAATAAGGCCGCTGAACAGAGATTGCTCCTCAAGGAATGGATAAAAAAAGAAAATATATCTATTATAAATAGTGTTTTTATTGATATTGGTTATAACGGGACAACCCAGTACAATCTCTCAAAAGCTCTTGAAATTCTTCTTAAAGGCTCTTATTTATTTTTAGAAGAATATGCGCCCCCTAAAAAATTAGGTTGTGATTGTATGTCTATTGGTAATGTTACTAAAGAAATTCATCCAATCTACGAAAACCTATTATTTTTTGAAGCTGCGCTTCAAGTTAATAAGGGATCAGTACTTAGTTATTTAGACTCTTCAGATGGAGTTAAACTTAAAGTAGGTAAAAGTCCCCAAATAAACTACCATGTTGTAAATGCACAAAGAGAAGCAGAGAAAATTTTTATATTTTTGGGGGAAATGAAAGGACTATTACACAATAATTTGAATTTTGATTTAAAACTATCTGAAAATATCTGGATTAACCTTTTAAAATTTGGAAAATTGCCTAAAAGCTTCTTATCTAGTTTAGAGTTGGAGGATAACTTCAATGGCCTAGATGTTCTTCACTTTTATCCTGAAGAAAATGTGTGGCGCTCAAAAAATAAAACAATAAGAGTTTCAATCTTTAATAGTCACAAAAATTTTAATTTAAGAAAGACTAATTTGAAGTACTGGATTAAGAAACATATCCCTTTGGCCCTTTATCCTTATGCTAGAGATTTTTGGATTAAATATTTAAAATGAGCGTATTAATTTAGGAAAAAACAAAGGTATGGCTTCCACTTGTAAAGGCTTTAAAGATATACGGGCTGGTTTTACTAATATAGGTTTGTCGATTTTTTTGGCAAAGGCAGATATTCGTCAAAGATATCGAAGGTCAACCCTAGGTCCATTTTGGATAACCATTTCTACCGGAGTAATGATCGCGTGCATAGGAGGAATTTTCGGAGGTCTTTTTAAATCTCCAATGCATGAATTTCTCCCTTATTTGGCAGCAGGCCTGATAATTTGGGCGTATATATCTACTTGTCTCACTGAGGCAACTACGGTATTCGTATCTGCGGAACCTGTTATAAAACAGCTTCCACTACCAATTTTTACTCATGTGTTGAGGATGGTTATTAGGAATTTTTATATTTTCTTGCACAACATAGTTATTTTCCCAATCGTCCTTCTTTTTGTTAATCGGTCAATTGGACCAGCCCTTTTGGCCATAATACCTGGACTAATTTTATTAACTATCAATCTTCTTTGGGTGTCATTAATCTTAGGAATTATATGTTCAAGATTTAGAGATCTCACTCAGATTGTGGCAAGCATTTTGCAGATAATGTTTTACGTTACCCCAATTATTTGGCTTCCTTCTTTGTTGCCTGCTAGGACAAGTTTGATGATGTTAGATCCCAATCCTTTTTTTCATTTAATGGAAATTGTGAGGGCTCCTTTGATGAATTTTTATCCTTCGACTACTAATTGGGTTGTTTCAGTGATTCTCGCTATTATCGGTTGGGGGATTGCAATAACAATGTTTAACAAATATAGAGCAAGAATCGCTTATTGGCTTTAAGTTATGGGAAAAATTATTTTAAAAAATGTTGTTGTAGATATTCCTATCTTTAATTCACAAGGGAGGTCCTTAAAAAAAAACATCATGGGCGTCGCCACCGGAGGAAGGATAGGACTTACGGAAGCAGGCAAAACGATGGTGAGGTCCTTGGACAATATAGACCTTGAAATAGGACCCCACGAGCGTATTGGGTTAATTGGCCATAATGGGGCAGGGAAGAGTACTCTTTTGCGAGTGCTTGGGAAGGTTTATGAACCTTCCTCAGGTGAAGCAATAATTGAAGGTAAGTTGGGTTCTCTCATTGATATCTCGCTAGGGATTGACACTGAAGCCACAGGGATTGAAAACATCTATCTCAGAGCAGCGTTGCTTGGAATTCCAAAGCATCAAGTAGATGCAGAACTTGACAATATAATTGAGTTTACAGAGTTAGGTGGTTTTATTGAGATGCCAGTTAGGACCTATTCCACGGGGATGCATATGAGATTGGCTTTTGCAGTTTCAACGATGATAAGTCCTGAAATACTTCTTATGGATGAATGGTTATCTGTTGGAGACCAAAATTTTCAACAAAAAGCAGAAGGACGGTTAAATGGTCTAATTGAAAGATCTAATATCCTGATCATAGCCAGCCATTCTAGAACATTAATAGAAAAGTGTTGTAACCGTGTTATTTGGCTGGAACACGGAAAAATTAAGATGGATGGAAGTCCAAATGAGGTTTGTCCTTGTTATTTCTCATAAATTTTTTCATGCAGACTTTTACTAACTTTTTATTTATAAACAATTAGTAAACCTTATTTGAGAAGTTTGTTCTCTTATATTGGCATTGTTAAAACGTATTAATAATTGAAAGAAGGGAAAGGACTGGCTAGAGTACAGTGGTTTGGTATTCCTAGAGGTTGGAGTATTTATGAACTTATTAATGGTTGGGGCTGGATTTTCAAATTTAGCTTTAGCAGCTTCATTGAAAAAACAAGAATTAAAAATCACTGTGATTGAGAGGAGGGGCCATATCGGTGGAAATTGTTTTGATTATTTTGATGAAAACTCCATCGACATTCATGCTTATGGCACCCACATCTTCCATACTGATGACGCCGAAGTCTGGAGATTCCTCACTCAGTTTACACAGTGGTATCCATATCAGCACGAGGTAAAAGATTTGGTGGACGGTCAGCTCGTCCCCGTTCCATTTAACTTCAATTCAATTGAGCAGCTATTCCCTAAAGAAATGGCTGAGCGGATGGTTACGGCTCTTTTGTCTGAATTTGAATTCAATAAAAAAGTCCCGATTCTCAAACTTCGCGAAAGTAAAAATCCTGACCTTCAGTTCCTAGCCGAATACGTCTATGAAAAAATTTTCCTTCACTACACGGAAAAGCAATGGGACGTTCGCCCGGAAGATTTAGATCCTCTGGTAACAGGTAGGGTTCCGGTTTTTGTTGGAAGAGATAACCGTTATTTCCAAGCAAAATATCAAGGTATCCCCTTGGAAGGCTATACCCGAATGTTTGAGAAGATGGTTGATCATCCCAATATCGAGGTGCGTTTGAACACCGAATTTGATAAAAGCATGTTGGATGAATACGACCATTGTTTCTTTTCCGGCGCGATCGATGAATTCTTCGACTATAAGTTTGGCCAGCTGCCGTATCGAAGCTTGCGGTTTGATTTCCTAACCTTCAATCGTCCTTATTTCCAATCCAACTCCGTCGTTAATTATCCTAATAACTACGACTTCACAAGAATCGGAGAATATAAGTACTTTTTAGATACTAAATCTCAGAACACGGTTGTTTCCTATGAGTATCCTGAAGCTTTTGTTTTAGGTAAGAACGAAAGATACTATCCGATCATCAACGAAGAAAATAAACGCTTATACGAAAGATACTTAGAAGAAGCCAAGAGTAACAAGAAAGTTACATTCTTAGGAAGACTCGGTGATTACAAGTATTACGATATGGACCAAGCTGTCGCTCGAGCATTAGAGCTGGCAAAAACTTTTGCTTAATTGTTCCACTTAACTCAACCTTTACTTGTGAGGGAGACGGACGAGGGTGACCTCGTCCGTAATTTAAACCTCTTTTCTTATAAAAAATCTAAGTAAATGTCTTATGCCCTAAATTCTTTTTAGAAGGGCATGCCTAAGCACCGGCGGAGTCGGTGCAGCTCCGGTCCTCTTAACGAGCTCCGGAGTTTTTACCTGCGTTTGACAGCTAAATAGATCTCATAAATTTTCGGAGTATCTCAACAAGGGAACTCCGAATTTCTTTAGCCCACCTTTTATATTATTTTATGATAGCGAATTTATAGCGAATTATGGTATAATTAGTCGTGTACAACAGCGAGGATCGTTATGTATTTAGTAATCCGAGGAGACCGGCTCTACGAAGGCTATTCGATCGTCTATACGACCAAGTCCGGGAAAAAGTCCACAAAAGGCTGCATCGGAAAAGCCTTGGGAAGTAAGTCAGAGTTACTTGCTAAGGATCCTTTGGCTCTAGAAAAACTCCGCGTTGAACTAAAGAAAAGATCCGCACCCAATCAAGCTACCGAGAGAACAAAGCAGCTTTTAAAGGAAATTCCGAAGAAGCGTCCGTCTCTTCCGTATGCCGGAGAGCCGGTGCTTTGTTACGCAAACTACATCCTAAAGCCAATCTGGAATGAAACTCTCAAACTAAAAGCTTTGGTCCGATATCAGCAATCCAAGACCGATATTGAATTTGATGCCGAGGCACTGCTTTGGCAGACGGTTGTCAACAGAATCGTCTCCCCGAGCTCTCATCTGAAACATTACCGCTCTCAAACGAATTGGCTTGGAAATTCCTTGGCCGAGACTAATTTAAGAAGTCTTTACCGGATGCTTTCCTTTGCCGCTCGGATCAAAAAACCTATTCTGCGAGGTCTGAATAAAGCTTTGAATCAAGCAATGCCTCGCGATTTATCCGTGGTCTTTTACGACGTAACAAATACCTGGTTCGAAACGGTCTGGGACGATGAGCACCAGTGGGCAATGGAAGTAGAAAAGCAGCTCAGTGCACTTCCTTCCGAAGCCACTCCTGAAGAGAGAAGACAGCTCATTGAGAAGCTTGAAAGAGCCAGAACAAGCTCTTTGCGCATGAGAGGACCCTCGAAAGAATGCAGAAAGGACCCGATCGTCTCCATTGCGATGGTTGTCGACAGGGACGGAATCCCTATCGACTTCAGAGTTTATCCGGGCAACAGCTCGGAGAAGACAACGATGAAGTGCTCGATTGACGAACTCGCCAAAACTTACAAGATTACAAACGCCGTTGTTGTTGCAGACAACGGGCTCAATACGAATGCGAACCTGATCCGCTTAGTCAAAGAAAATCAGGGCTTCCTGCTGGCGCACAGCTTATCCAAAGCCAAGCAAGGTTCTGTAGATGAATGGCTTAAAGACACAGGCTGGCAATGGGATAAGGAAAAAGAACGAAAGATAAAAATCATTCCTTCAAGTCTCGTCGATGAAGACGGAGTCGTTCAAACCAATTACCGAATGGTCATTGGCTGGAGCGAGAAACGGTATCAGGAAGACATGTTCAAAATTGAAATGCATGAGCAAGGAGCCAGAGAAGCTATTGCTCATCATGCCAAGCTCCCGCTGGCCACGTTCGGTTGGAAAAAATACATTGAGACCGGGAAAAATAAAGCCCAGAAAATCAACGAGAAGAAGCTCGCTAAAGATAAGAAGCTTGCCGGTTATTACGCCTATTTGTTCAAAGACTCCCGAGAGTTCGATAAGGAATGGGTAGAACTTCCGCCGGAAGAAAAGAAAGAACTGTCGGGCTGGGAGATTATCGAACAATACAAAAAGCAGGCGCAGATTGAAGAATGCTTCCGGATTATGAAGACAAACTTCAATTTAAGGCCGATGTATGTCTACACAGATGAACACATCGAAGCACAGGTCTTGATCTGCGTTCTGGCTCTCATCCTGCTTCGAATATTAAGCAAGAAGCTCAAGCTTGCAGGCAGCCCAATGACGACAGAACAAATACTTGCGGCAATCAACACCGCCAAGCTGTCGGTTCAGCTGGACAAAGAACAGCCGGCCCTTTATAGGCCGTTAAGACAAATCCTGCGTCGACCTCAAGATGATGATCCACATGCACCGATACACCTGTACGAAGAGACAGACCTAAGCCGGATCATGAACTGCGTAGATTTAACTCCTCTGCCGCCCGTAGCAGACAAGAACGAGCTTGCACACTGTCTGAAGACACGCTTCGATACGGACAAGGAAGCTCTGGGCGCCATTTATCAAATTTAGCGAAAGACGAAATAAAAATCCGGAGGGGAGTTTTACTGTTAAAAAACTTAATTAAAGCCGAAAGCACTCTGGAGACCCAGTGATTTAGGTGTCAAAGACAGGAATGACGGAACCAAGGTTTTCAGAAAACATTTGAAGCACTGTTACTTTCAATCTGCTCCGCAAGCTTCATGGCTTCTTTGAGTTTATTGAGAACAAAACCGTTATCAAGTGCATAAACTAACTCTCCCCTCGCGGAAGGAACGTAGTGGCCATTTTTATTCAAGGAATCTTTTGCCGCCGAAACTGCAGCTTTTCTTATGAAGGCAGACAAAGAGATTGCGTCCAAAGAAGCAGCTAATTGAAGGAGAGCTTTTTCTTCCGAACTTATTCGAATTTCGTATTTTTCAAGTGCCCTCGTCTTCATAAGCTACCGCCTCACGTTTCTGTGGAATTGTGCCCGACGGAACAGGGTCTCCTGTTTCTACATCGACAGGAAAATGCCTCTAAAAATAGAGGACGGGTTTGAATCGTCCTCTCATCACTAACTATTGAAATAGTTCTTCAGCTTAGTTTTGTTTCTGGGGAAGAATCTTCTTCATATTCCACAACGTGGCAAACGCCGGCGCCATATCGACGTCAATCAGCTTACGCTGGAGATTTAAGAGATCACGATACAGTTTGGTGTTTTCAGCACGCGGCTGGTAAGACTGATCGATCTGAAGAATCTTCGAGAGTTCAGGAATGATTTCCGGAACATCTTTAACGGCATAAGCAGCAAAGATGCAGTTCGTCACAACAGCGCCGCCCGCATTCTTATAACGAACAACTTCGGCGTCGAGCATGTCGGACTTGATTTGGTTCCAGAGCGAGCTTCGGCTTCCGCCTTCGGCAACCGTCAAACGCTGAAGGTCAACACCGGCAGAGCGGTAAAGATCGCAAATTTCCATGTAGTCAAAGCCGATGGATTCCAAAACCGAACGCCACATCACAGACTGATCGTCATCAAGCGTCAAACCCAGGAAGCAACCGCACTTCTTATTGTTGATATCCTGACCGCCGGTAAGGTACGGAAGGAACAAAACACCGTTGGAGCCCACCGGAACCTGAGCGGCTCGATCATTCAGATCGTTGTAGTAAACCGCGTCATTGGCCTTGTGGCAGACATTGTCTTTAAACCAGCGCAGAGCTAAGCCCCCGGTACGAATCGTACCCCAGTAGAAATAAGTGTCAGGAAGCGATCCGGAATTAAAGAAAAGGTTGTTGCCTTTCTTACTTAACTCAGGAATGATGCCCTTAGTCGAAACGCAGAACATCGCGCAGGTACCAGCAACGTCAACGCCTTTGCCTGCTTCATAGTTTCCGCAGCCGATCATGGACTGCATGGTGTCCCCGGCGCCGGCACAAATCGGTGTGCCTTCGGGTAAACCTGTTTTTTCTGACATCGCTTTTGTTAGGCCGCCAATAATGTCCCAAGGCTTGAGAATACGCGGCATGTATTTTTCATTGATGCCGAGAATTTCGAGCTGTTCCTTGGACCATTCTTTCTTCATGACATTGTAGCCCAAGCCCCAGCCGGACATGGCGCCCCAGTCGATAAAGGCATCTTTGCCTTTTAATCCGGCCAAGTGAGAAAGAATGTATGGAGCGTTGTGCATGAACTTAACGCCCTGCTGTTGGAATTTGGAGTTGTTTTTCAGGAACCAGCGGGCAAACATCGCCGGGAACATCGTGCAGGCTTCCGGATTCCCGGTTTCTTTAACCCAGATGTCCAGGTTCATGTCATTGATGAAACGAACGTCATCATCGGTGCGGGTATCTAGGTAATTGATATAGGGCGTGATTGCCTCACCTTCTTCGTTCACACCGGCAATGCCGCAGATAATGCCGTCGCCCATCACAGCGCGGACGTCTTTGGGATCGTAGCCGAGCGCTTTAATGTCATCGACACAGCGCTTGATGCATCGAACCGTAATGTCCAAAAACTCATCCAGGTCCATTTCAACCCACCCGGCGTGCGGATAACGAAGAATCGTGGGCAGGCTCTGCGAAGTGATGCTCTTGAGATTCTCATCATAGACAGATACCTTCACGCTCTGAGTTCCCGCATCAAAGCCTAAGTAAAGTTTGGACATTACAGACTCCTTCTTATTAATTTCATTCTCTAAATAAGGCCGTCGGCGCGGCAGTCAATTCTTTCAAAAGCATTAAGGCTCAGCGCGCCAGCGAAATCAAGATGACTCCTGTCATCATAGCAAGAACACCAGCACTCTTTAAAGGCGTTACCTTTTCATGCAGGGCTTTCGCTCCGATAAATAAGGCAAGCATCATGGAAACCTCTCGGGTTGGTGCGACATATGCGAGCGGTGCATAAAGCAGTGCAAACAAAACCAAGAGATAAGCAGCCGGATGCGCAATGCCAATATAAAGTGCGTACTTCCAGCGCTTCCTAATATCTTCTTTAAAGCTTTCGCGACCCGATTTCTTTGAAAGAATTCCGGGGCCCAGGAGCAGAAGGCGAACTGCCATCCCCGGTACGTAATACATCAAGGGAGTCAGTCCAATCAGTTGAATCGCAAACCCATCCAAGCTTGAGTACGAGGCAATAAATACACCGGTTAAAACGCCCCAGCACAATCCTCCTGACAAAGAGCTCTTCAGCTGCTTGTCTTTGCCCGGAAACGCTAGCAATACGATACCTAAAACACACAGACAATGCCCGCAAAACCGAGAGGGGCGAGTTTTTCTCCGAATAGAAACACTGCAACTAAAACCGTAAACGCCGGACCCGTTCCTCTTGCGGTCGGATAAACAACGGAATAATCCGCTTTTCGATAACCGGTCTGGAGGACAATGGTGTAAATCACATGAAGCACTGCGCTGAGAATGATCAGCAGCCACATCTCTAAAGGAAGAGACAGGAGCCTTTTGAAATCCACCAAATAAAGCAGCGGCATGTAAATCAAAAAGGCAAACGTCTCATAAAGCAGGACAAAAGATGCGCCGCCTCCGCTCTTCTTCGAAACAAAATTCCAAGAAGCGTGCAGCACAGCTGCAAAGAGAACAAGCGCAAGTGCTATAGCATTCATTTCAAATAATCAATCGGATCTTTAACGCCGTTAGCTTCAAAGGCGGCTTTGCGGTCAATACAGGTGCCGCATTCCCCGCAGGCTTTTTCTCCGCCGTCATAACATGACCAAGTCAATTCATACGGAACTTTCAGCTTCAAACCTTCGGCAACAACCTGCGCTTTATTCCAGCGGTTCAGAGGAGCGCGAAGAGAAACAAGTCCGTAGGTCCCGATACTGATCGCCTCATTCATCGCATTATTAAAACCTACAGAACAGTCGGCATAAGCATTACCTGCCGCATCATCAGCATGAGCTCCAATCCAAATTTCGCATTTTTCTTCCGGGAACAAGGACTGAGCCAAAGCGGCTCCGGCTGAAAGCATTAAGCCATTTCTAAACGGAACGTACGTCGAAACCTTGCCCTCTCCGTTTTTAGCAATCTGATCGGCATAACTTTCATGGACAGGTTTTTCCGTGCTGGTCGATAAAAGAGAGCAATTGCTGAAAGAAAAGATCTGAGTCAGATTAAAGACAACGTGTCTGACACCGTAATAATCCGCGACCTTCTGGGCGCTTTCCAATTCTTTGGAATGTCTCTGACCGTATTCAAAGGACAGAGTAACGACGTTTTCTTTGCCTAATTCATGGACGGCCATGGCAAGACATGTGGTGCTGTCAACGCCGCCGCTGCTGAGAACAATGGCTTTCACCGTTTTTCCTCGACTAACTATTAAATGAGTGTTTGGTATTTTAATCAGCAGCTAAACAGAATTCTTGCCGCCAAAACAACTCAGTCCACCTCTCGGACGGACTGAATTGACCTCTTCTTACTTTGAACTACTTGATTTTGAATTGGATTTCAGCGGGGAATCCATTAACCAAGTCGCCGGCCTTTACACCTCTGAAAGCGTTTTCTTTATCGACTCCGGCTTTGACCGCTTTTTCGATCAAAGCCTTATTGTCGGCTTCGGGTGTCTTGCACATCGCCGTGTTCACTTTAAAAGCTGCGTCACCGGCAATCGCATTCACTGTTGCCCCGCCCTTGAAGTCGGTAACGACGGCACAAGGAAGTGCCTTTTCCAACTCGAGAACAGCACGGCTTCCTGCGTGAACGGCATTCGTGTTGCCGTAACTGCCGTTGGAATGACCGCCGGGACCCGTAATAGAGACTTCATAAGTTGCCGCAGAAACTGCTGAGGCTGCAAAGGCGCAAACCAACGCTGCTAATAATTTATTCATGTCTTCCCTCCTTATCTATACAGCTCTTCGGTTGTGCGCTTACCTTCAGGCGACACCAGCGGCGGAACGACTTTACCGTCGGAGGTGTGGTATCCGGCTGCCATGAGGCCCATCAGAATCATTCGATAAACGCGTTTGCCTTCATCCTGACCGTTTCCGGGAATGCCCCATTCATACCAGGCATGTCCGCCGCCACCGCCGGCGTTCGTGCCGACGTTAAAGTTCACTGTCGGAACGCCTACAGCAGCCGGAACGTTATCGTTCAGCGATGCGGCTCTTTCGTTGAGCTTTTCTCGAATATCTATTCCAACAGTGCGCGCTGACTGCCAGAATGCCTGCATAGCAGGATCGTCGTAGTTCTTACGTTTATGTGCCGGACGGTCGCCGAACCAAACGAGTTCCATCCTCACCGCCTTGGCATCTCCGTCTTTCAGGCCATATTTGGCGTTTTCCTGTTGGAGCCCCTTGGCAAAAGCGGGTTCAATCTTGCTTCGAATATCCTTCAGGGGTCCGGGTGTCGGACTTCTCATATCAACGAGCAGCGTGCACTCTTTGCTTCGCTCGCCTTCCGGCGCCGGTGTGCAGGAACCTACACCGACGGTGTACGTGGTTCTTTCTGCTTTTTTATCCAGATCATAGGGTGTCTTCAGATTGGAAATCATTTCAATGGCACGGTTCATGGTCATTAAAGCGGACGGCTGGTTGGCGCCGACCTTCACTCCGGCAGGTTCCGAGTATTTAATTTCAAAACGATAGGAACCCAAGTAATTCACCGTTCCGGAACCCGGGCGCGTGCTGTCTGCACCGAAGTTTGCAACAAAGTTCAGCGCATTATTGCCTTTGCCTGTATCTTGGTTGTAACCGTAAAGCTGCTTCATGCCGCAAAGGTTGCCTTTGCCCTCTTCGCCAGTTGTTCCGCAAATCCAAATGTCATAAACCGGCTTGATCTTGTATTTATTCAGCATGTAAGCGGCCTGCATGACGGCAGCCGTGTTGATCATCGCGTCGTTGTACCCAGGAACGTAGATTCTCAGGGCACCGCGAGCCAAAGCGTCTTCATAGTCGTTGTAGCGCTGATAGGCTTTTTTGTAATTGGCGTCTTCGATAATCTTTCCGTCTTTATCGAAGTGAAGTTCATCCGGTAAAGCGGAAAGTTCTGCCTTTGTCTTAACCAATGCGTCAGAAGCTTTCTGAAGCTTAACCGGCACGAAGGGAGCAGAAGCCGGCGGCAGCTCCGCGGGATTGACCGTATCAATGTGGCCTTCTAAGAGAACCTTCGGAAACTGTCCTTTATATGACTGAGCATCCTTTTGCTGAGAATAAGTGCCGGGGATTTTGACGCAGGCGTTATAGACCGGAAGCCCGTCTACTTTCTGAAGCCCGGCTCCTTTGATGATGCCGTCGGTACGCGTCATTACCTGAGCCGGAGAGAAACCCCATTCTTCTGTGAATCGACGCATCAGTTCCTGCTGGCGTCTCATTTCAGATCGAGACGGAGATGCAATGCGGACGATTTCCATTTGTGTATTGAATCGCCACTTTTGGCCTTGCGGACTTGTGAGCTCAGCCAGCATTTTCTGCATCGGAGCGTCAGCGTTGATCATGTCGGCAGCTTTTTTAGCTTCCGGACTTACCGTCGGAGCCGCCGCCATAGCAGACAAGGAAACAGCCGACAAGACGGTTAATAAAGAGAGTGTACGAATGCGCATAATCCTCCTCAGTTTGGTTTTAAGTTTTTCTTTAATTTTACCCCTCGAAACTCATTTTTGATGAAAGTGTTTTCTCCCAGCGCTTGAGATTCATGGATTTTCTCTAAGTTCACCAACAGCCTTTCCTTTTAGATTTCAAAAAATGAGCAGGCATCTCTATCTTTAGGCTCAGATACGCCGTAAAAATAGACAAACCGCTCCTTTTGAATCGTTCTAATATTAGAAGGTTATATCTGCATTACTTTCTAGCGAATAAGGAGAAAGAAGTGAGCGATTGTTGTACTGGTTCCTGCGGCTGCGGCAAAGTGATTAATGCGCCTGTTGTTACACCCGTTATTGGGTCCAAACGGGTTGAACCCGGAAAATACAAAGGATCTGCGGCGAAAGTTTTCTTCTCGCCGATCATTGACGCTGAGCACCTCATCAAACTCTATAACTTAGTGAACAGCGAAATTTACGGCAAAGTTGCGATCAAACTGCACACCGGTGAAAAACACGGTCCGAATATCCTTCCTCGTGATTTAGTCCAAGCCCTTCAGGCGACGATTCCGAACGGCAACATCGTCGAAACAAATACACTTTACGAAGGCGACCGCTACACAACGGAAAGCCACCGAGAGACCATCAAGGTTAACGGCTGGACGTTCTGCCCGGTCGACATCATGGACGAGGACGGCTTTGTCAACCTGCCCGTTAACGGCGGCTTCCACCTGAAAGAAGTTGCTATGGGCAAGAACATTGTCAACTATGACTCCATGCTGGTTCTGACTCACTTTAAGGGTCATGCTATGGGTGGTTTCGGAGGCTCGATGAAGAATATCGCCATTGGCTGCGCTTCCGGTCAGGTTGGTAAACGCCAGGTCCATGGCATCGAAGGCGAACCTCCTGCCGATTGGAATGCATGGCCGGCCAAGGAAAAGCTAATGGAATTGATGGCTGACTCGGCTAAAGCCACTATTGACCACTTCGGCAAGAGAATCACTTATATCAACGTCATGCGCAACATGTCCGTAGACTGTGACTGCGCCGGAGTTGCAGCGGCCAAACCGACGATTGCCGATATCGGTATTTTGGCTTCTACCGACCTCCTCGCTATTGATCAGGCTTGTGTCGACTTGGTTTACTCTCACCATGGAGACAATCGTGATCTAGTTGAAAGAATGGAATCCCGTCACGGCCTGCGCCAGCTGACCGCAATGGCAGAGCATAAGATGGGCAACACCCAGTACGAATTGATCGAAATCGACTAATTTCCTTCAATGCTGTATGAGGGCTCCGATCTACGGAGCCTTCGTCGTCTCAGGCGGAAAATGACAATCGGTACTTGGTGTGTTTTTTCTCAATGGTTTGTGAAAACCATTTGGATGCATCGCCCCAGGATTTATAGCTAGCCCCCGAAATTTAAGACCGTGATCAGTTAAGATAAAGAAAATTAATCCTGAAGGACTAATTAAGGCTTTAACGGAAGAATATTAAGAATGCTTGCACCGGTTCGTATGATTGTGACTTACCCTCTTTACATGGCAATGGAAAGAGCTATTTTTCATTCTCAGACTTTTGAGAAAACCTGGTCAGGCCTTCGTCCGAAACTTGAAAAAGGCGTTGAACTCATCGCGCAGGAAGTTCACCCTCAGGGCCGCAACTTCATCCGCCGTTATGTCTATCAGGAACCCGCGACCCGCAGAATTTGTTCCGAATGCTTCGAAGAGATGTTCAATAATGAAGTCATGTCTCTTCTCGGCTTAGTCAAAAATGTCCGTAAAGACATTCGCGGCCGCCAAAAGCAAATCCTCGAATGGGAAAAAGATTTAATCGCGGCTCCGAAAAAGACCTGGAACATTCTTAACAGTACACAAAGCAATTTAAAGGACAAGATCAGCCGCTACAAAAGCAAGATCGAATACGACGAAAAACAAATCGTTGTGCTTTTGGATAAAGCGCTGGATTCTTTGAAGGCACGCGGCGTTCGCATCGATCGCGAGCAGCTGGAAAGCCTGATTGAATCGGCCGAAGGCGAGGACCTTGCCGCCATTCTTTCTGTAGCTGACTGCGTGGGTCAGGTGTTAAAGCGTTTGGAGTCTCAGCTTGCTGAGTCGAACCCGACTCCGGAACTCTCTAAAACTTACGCAGGTTTTTACATGATGTGCAACCGCCTCTATTTAGAAGCGGTAAATCGAGCTTTGTATCAAATCGGCAAGGTTTACATGAAGCGCGTTGCAGGAATCGAAAAAGAAGCCTTTAAGCAAATCAACACAGCAGAAGAAAAACTCACTTCTCCTAATCTTTCTGAAGCTGCGCGCGCCACGCTTAAAAACAACGTCAAGATCAACCATGAGATTCTTGAAGTCGTTAAGTTCTACACACGTCATTTAAACAAGCGCACAAAAGAACTCTTAGAGATCCGTGAAAAAGCCGCTTTGAATTTCGAAATTTCTTTGAATACCTTCATGACGATGAAGATCGGCGCAGATTTAGCCGACTGCGTCTCGAATGCAGAAAAAGATATCTCCAAGATCTTTGCTTTCGAGCCGCCTGCTCTTTCCGCCCTTTATGATGTCGGATTCAAAGAACAGTTCAGAGCTGTTACAAGACAAATCCGGAACGAGTAATAAGAAAACCGGAGCCTAAACGGAATCCGGTTTTTACTTTTGGAGGCCCTTCAGGAATTTCTTCGAAGAGCTTTAATTTTGATTAGCCTAACTGGATCTTCTTCCACACATGACGGATGGAAGGAACGGCAGGCGTCTTGCTTCGATCGTCGTAAGAAGTATGGAGCAGCTGATGAGCTTTGTGAGAATTCGGCTCTCCCAAGAACTCGTCATAAAGCTCTTTGACCATCGGATTGTTGTGAGACTGACGAACCGGACTGTTTTCGTCGGCGCGTTCCAGAACTTCGAAGCGCTTCGAAGTAGCGTTCAAATAGTTTCCTCTGAAACGAATCGTGCCGCCGCCGTTGACGCATCCGCCCGGACAAGTCATCACTTCGATAAAGTTATAGTCGCAGGTTCCCGCGGCCACTTCATCACAAATCTTGTTGGCGTTGGCTAGACCGTAAACGACTGCGATTTTCAGCTTCACGCCGCCTTCGTCCATATCCGCTTCTTTATAAACATGCGGGTGGTTGGAGGGCTTAAAGGGAACGTTGTTCACCTCTTTTCCGGTGAGGACATGGTAAAGCGTTCTTGAAGCCGCTTCTGCCACACCGCCGCTCTTCCCGAAAATCACACCGGCGCCCGAACCTCGGCTCATAAAGGGTGTATCAAATTCACCGTCTTCGATCTCTTTCAGATCTATCCCACGGCTCTTAAAGAGTCTTGCCAATTCGCGGACGGTTAAAACCAGATCCGTGTCCGGCACGCCGTCTTTGGCCAACTGTGGGCGTCCTGCCTCGATCTTCTTTGCTGTGCACGGCATGATGGAAATCACACGGATCTTTGAAGGCTCGGCGCCGATTTTTTCCGGCAGCCACGTCTTGGCAAGAGAACTGAGCACAGCCTGCGGAGAGCGAGTGGTGGAAAGATGGTCCAGCATTTCAGGACGATGCTGTTCAACAAAACTAACCCAGCCGGGGCAGCAGGAAGTAAACATCGGCATCACTGAGTGCTTATCTTTGATTCGATTAAGCAGCTCGGTACCTTCTTCCATGATCACAACATCAGCTGAGAAGTTGGTATCAAGAACATAGTTGGCACCCATCATCTTCAGTCCGGCAATGATGCGTTTTTCAACATTAGTTCCGGAAAGCGTTCCGAATGCATCGCCCAATGTTGCGCGGACAGAGGGCGCAAACTGAACTACGGAAATAACACTTTCGTCTTCAAGAATTTCGCGGGCCTTATCCACATTATCCGTTGACATTAAAGCCCCCGTAGGACAGACCATAATGCACTGTCCGCAGCGAACACATTTAGTGGAATCCACCCAATCTTTGGTGCCGTTCAGGCATACACCGGCTTTCGTTCCGATTTCATCAATACGAAGCGCTCCGATGCCTTGGATCTTATTGCACACCTCCACACAGCGCATACAGCGGACGCACTTATTAACATCGAGCTCGATCGCCGGATCGGTATGGTCAACCTTTCGTTCAGCAATAAATTTGCCCGTGAAAGGCGCCTTCTGGACTCCTAAGTTGCGAGCCAGCTGAAGAAGTTCACAATTACCGTAACGACCGCAGGTCACACAATCCATGTCGTGGTCTGCGAAGATCAAAGCCACCTGAGTTCGCTGCATTTTTTTGACCTGAGAGGAAATGGTGTCAACTTCCATTCCGTCTTCCAAAGGTGTCTTGCAGCTGGTGAGCGTAAGTTCCTGACCGTCGGCCCTTTTTACACGGACGATACAAACTGCACACGTCCCCGGTGTGTGACAGAGCGGCTTAAAAGCACAAAGCGTCGGGATAAAGAACCCCATTTGTCTGGCCGCTTCTAAAATTGTAATTTCTTGATCAAAATCAAAAGGTTTGTTGTTGATATAGGCTCTCATTTCTATTCTCCTTTTTCTTATTGAGCCTTTTGGTTAAAACCGGGAATCGGCAGCTGGGTAACAACGCCGAAGAGCCGGTAGCAGCGCATGCATCGTTCCGCTTCTTTCTTAGCTTCTTCCGGAGTTAATCCGAGTTCGACTTCTTCAAAGTTATGGGCGCGAATTTCGGGCGCCAGTTCTGGCATCTGCTGACGATCCTGATGAATGGTCGGAAGAACGGGTTCAGTCTCCTCAAGAAGATTGCATTTCTTAATCATCTGAGTCATGCGTGATCGCGGTTCAAAACCGACGGAACCTCGGGTTAGATATTCATGAATAGATTCGGCAGCTGTTTGACCCTGAGCCATACCTCCGATCAGCGTGGTCGGTCCGGTGGCACAGTCTCCGCCCGCAAATACGCCGGGACGGCTTGTAGCCAATGATTCCGTCACGGAAATGTTGCCGCGCTTATCAAACAGAATATTGTCTTTCTGTTCAAAAATACTTTGATCAATTCGCTGTCCGATAGCACTGATGACATTGGAGCAAGGAATGACAAATTCCGTACCCGGAATCTCGATAAGCTTTCTTCTGCCGTTGGCTTCAGGCGCGCCTTCGCGAAGTTTGATGCAGCGAAGTCCGGTAACTTTACCGTTTTCGAGCACCAGTTCTTTTTGAGCTGTCAGGAAATGGAATTCGATGCCCTCTTCTTTAGCCGCCTTGATTTCCAAAGGATCTGCCGGAGCTTGAGCTTCAGTTCTTCGATATATGACATGAACTTTGCCGTCGGTCATACGCACAGCAGAGCGAGAACAGTCCATTGCAACATTGCCGCCGCCGACAACCACAAAGTCTCCGGAGAAGGAAGGAGCCTCACCTTCTACGACGCCGCGTTCAACCTGAAGAAGAAAATCCAAGCCGTTGTAATAGCCTTCAATTTGTTCATTGTCCTCGGGGAATCCAAGTTTCATACCCTTGGCACAGCCGACCCCTATAAACACAGCATTAAATCCCTCGTTAAAAAGGTCATCCAATGTGAAGTCTTTCCCTAAACGCCTGCCGTAATGAAATTTACCGCCCAGCTGCTCAATCGTATTGGCTTCAGCCAATAGAATATCTTTCGGCAGACGATACTGAGGAATACCGACTAAAGCCATCCCCCCGGCCTTTCGCTGTGCCTCAAACACTTCAACTTTGTAGCCTTTCAGCAGCAAATGATATGCGCATGTGAGTCCGGAGGGACCGGCGCCGATAATTGCGATTCTGGGAGAGAATTCGCTCGGTTCTGCAGCGGCACCTTCGAACATTTTGTCAACGGTGTACCCCAATGAGTCAGCGCAATAACGCTTCAGATTCTTGATGTCGACAGCTCCCTCCAGACGATTTCGTCTGCAAGCCTTTTCGCAAAGACGGACGCAGACTCGTCCGCAGGAGCCGACTAACGGGTAGTGACGAAGAACTACACCCGTGGCGTAATCCGTACGTCCTGCCTTTATGTAATCAATATAACGAGGCACGTTGACGTGCGCCGGACAGGCTTCAATGCAGGGAGCCGTCATTACTTCATAGCCGCCCCATGGCATATCAGGAAGCGGAACGAGTTTTAGATCTCCGGGAAAAGCTTTGATCGCTTCAATTAAAGCTACCGGCGAAGTCTGACCCACCCCACAGAAACTCGTATTTCTCATCATGCGGGCGATATCGAGAAGATTTTCCCAATTAATCGGGTCTCCTCTCAATGCTTTTTCCAGCGCCTGAGAAATGATGATTGAGCCGCTTCGGCAAGGAGTACATTTACCGCAGGAATTGTCTTTTACCGTTGAATAATATTTATTCATGGCAAAAAGCAGGTTTGCATGCGGGTGGAAAACTAAGAATCCCCGATGCGAGATAAATGTCATAACGGGGTTGCCGTTATTGAACTGCAGAAGATTTTTAAGATCCAGACCCTCAGGTTCTTTGTAATCAGCAGTGCCGCGGTTGTCATAGACGACACCGTCCCACACGCCATAATGAAGCCGCATATTCTTTTCCTTGTTTTGAGAGCAATTGTTTTATCGTAATGAATTCCATTTTAGGCGAGCCACGCCCTCATTTTTACATTTCAACATTTTTTACATGTTGTGAGCTGTCGAAGTTCCTCCTTCGTCCATTTCTTATTTATTGACTACGAATAGATGTACTACTTTGAGAAGATCACTGCAAAGATTTTCAGAATTGATCATTAGAATCTATTTGAAGTGAGGAGTTTTATGAAAGTCGGATTAGCACTTGGAAGCGGTTCAGCCCGCGGTTTTTCCCACATTGGCATTATTGATTGTTTGCTGGACCAAGGAATTGTTCCAGATGTTGTTGCAGGTACATCAATCGGAGCGATAGTGGGCGCCTGTTATGTCAGCGGACATTTAGAACGACTGCGTAAACAAGCCCTTGCTATTAACCGCTTAAATTGGACGACGTTTTTTAATCCGAGCTTTTCTATTGACGGGTGGATCAATTTGCATCAAATGCAGATGTTCCTCGTAAAGAGCGGCGTAGAACGGAAACAAAAATGCATTGAAGATTTAAAAACCCCTTTTGGAACCGTGACCTGTGATCTTATGAGCGGCAAAGAAATCTGGATTACAAAAGGTCCGGTTTTTGACTCCGTTTGGCCTTCAATGGCCATGCCGGGCGTCTTTCCGCCTGTTGAGGGACCTGAAGGCCGGTGGTATATCGACGGCGGCATCGTTAACCCAGTTCCTGTCTCTTTATGCCGGGCTCTGGGAGCCGATGTTGTGATCGCGGTAAACCTTAATAACGACCTCCTGAGGCGGGTTGAAATTGAAAAACAGTCAAAAGGCTCCAACAGAAAAAAAACGAGCGAAGTCGCAAAAATTTTTGCCAAGGCCAAAAATCTGATTCCGTCGATCAAAAAGGAGGCTGAGTCCGATAAACCTAAACCTCCGGATTTCTTTGAGACGATTTCCCGCTCTATTAATATTGCTCAGGACCGTATTACTAAAACCCGTCTCGCCGGTGATCCTCCCGAGATCATCCTTTGTCCGAAAGTCACCGACATAGGCTTATTAGAAACTTACCGTGCCGAAGAGGCTATTCGAGCCGGATATAAATGCTGCGAAGCAAATATCGCTGCAATCAAAGACGCTATCGGTCACTAAAACGATACGTCTTAAGCCTTTTTGATATTGGCGGCGAGGTAAAGCATACCCACCAAAACCGAGCCGCCGATAATATTTCCTATCGTCACCGGAACCAGATTGCCCGCAACAAATGAATAAAAATCAGCTTTAAGTGCCGCAGCCTTCCCAGCTTCCGCTAACGCGATGTAGCGAGGATCGGTTCCTGTCAGGATTCCGAGCGGGATAAAGAACATATTGGCAATGCAGTGCTCCATGCCTAAAGCAACGAAAGCCATCGTCGGGAACCAAAGGGCTGCGATCTTACCGATCGTTTCCGTTGAGGCGGCTGCAGCAAATACAGCTAAGCAAACCAGCCAGTTGCACCCGATTCCGCGAAGAAGCGCCTCTGTAAAACCTAACGAACATTTGGCATTGGCTAAATTCACGACAGCGGCTGCCCAAGGCATCGTCCCGCCGGCACTCTCAAAAATCAGTCCTGAAAGATAAGCGATGAAGAAAGCAACAAAAAGCGCACCGGCAAAATTACCGATCCAGGAAGTCGCCAACGTAAAGGCGGTCTGGCCGAAAGTAATCTTTTGCTTAGCTTGGGCGGTGGTCAGCGTCATACAGCTGCCGGTAAACAAATCAGCACCGCAAAGAACAACCAGCATAAGCCCAAGCGGGAACACTGCTCCGAAAATCAGCTTTGACATTCCACCCCACTGCTCCCAAGGAAGCGCGAGTCCGATACGAATTGCGAGAAAACCGCCGATCGCAATATACATACCGGCGAGAAGTGTGTTCGCGGCACGGGCAATCCAGCATTGATTGGCTTTGGAGAGACCCATGCTCACAGTGGCATTCAGGATTTCTTGTGAAGTAAGTGTAGCCATAATCTATGGAAAAAAGAGGTCGGAAATTGAGCGAAATTCTAAGTGAAAATTTTCGCCTTTTTGAAAAAGCCGAATGACTAAAAAGAGACCTTTAGTCGGTGCTTTCCTCTAAATTCCCGTACACTTATGTCAAGTATGTTTCATTAAGAAAATAATTATGAAAAAAATTCAATTGGCTGCCTTCATTGCTGCTGCCGGCCTGATGCTCGGATCAGCTTACGCGGCTGGTCTCGACGCACCGGTTCCCCCTTCTTTCAACGATGCTCCCGACAATATTCAAAGACCGTCCAAGAGCGGTGAAACGATTGAGGAAAAAGTCACTGATTTAAACCAGAAAAACCCGGATATTGTTAATTCCAAAGCTGGTAAGAAAGACACCAAGGCTGAGGAAGCTCAATCTAAGAAAGACTTAAAAGCTGCTCAAAAGCGTTCTAAAGATCCTTCCTTGTGGCCAAAGACTAAAATTGAAGAGACCGTTGACAATCACAATCAGGTCACTGAAGTGAAAGTCACTCCAATGTCCACTCAGGTTCCTTATGTCATGACGCGTGAGGCTCCGAGCAATAAAACCGGCGGAAGCGGTCCCGGTACAGGAAGCGACAATACGATGAGCATTCCAAAATTCATTAATTTCGGCTTCTAAGCAGAGGATCAAAGCACAAAATGGCAGTATTTACTGAGGTTTCTAATACCCAGCTCGATGAGCTTTTGTCTCATTACGACATCGGTCAGGCTCGTTCCCTAAAAGGTATAGCCAGCGGTATTGAAAACAGTAATTTTTACTTGGACACCGACAAAGGTAAGTACGTCCTTACCATTTTCGAACGTCTGAACAAAGATCAGCTTCCGTACTATCTTGAACTGACCAGTCATCTCGGTAAAAAATGCCTTGCAGTAAGTTATCCCATTCCGCGCAAAGATGGCGGCTTGCTTTCCGAAATCAACGGCAAGCCATGCTCCATTGCTCCCTGCCTCAGCGGAACTTACGTAGAAAAACCTTCTGCCAAGGCTTGCCGTGAAATGGGAGAGATGCTTGCCAAGATGCATAACGCCGTTGAGGACTTTCCGCTTTCGCAGGAAAACACCAAAGGCTCGGCATTTTGGCTCTCCTCCATGCCGCTGCTTAAACCTTACATTCCCGATCGTCTGTACCAGATGCTCGAAGAAGAAGTCACGCGTCAGCTGGAGCTTCAAAAATCCCCGGAATATCAAGCCCTTCCGGCCGGTGCCGTCCACGCCGACTTGTTCCGCAATAATGCTTTGATCAACAAGAACGGCGATGACGAATCTTTGGCAGGCGTCATTGACTTTTATTTTGCGTGCAACGCACCGTTTCTCTATGACCTCGCTGTCACGTTAAATGACTGGACGATTGACTTAGAGACCGGAGAATTCGAACCCGAACGCGCTCAAGCCATGCTTGAGGGTTACAACAGCGTTCGTCCTTTAACCGAAGAAGATCACAAGCTCTGGCAGGATATCCTGTCTGCGGCAGCTCTTCGGTTTTGGGTTTCCCGACTTTACGATTACTATATGCCGAGACCTGCGTCGCTTCTCACCCCGCATGATCCGGCGCATTTCGAACGTATTCTTAAACTTCGCCGCGAATCCGCGCCTGAAGATTTACCTTGGATTTGATTTGAAACTTCGTTTTTATGGAAAATTATCACCTTCCTTTTAAAACGGGAATGGACTGGCTGCGAGGCGCATGTGTTGTTGTCAAACGTGCGCCCGCAACTGTTTTCGGCATTCTCGGCTGTTACGTGCTTGCTTTGTTCGTTGCCAACCTGCCTTCCGAGCTTCTCGGACTTTCCTGGCTCGGCGCGATCTTAAGTTCTTTGGTAACGCCTTTCGGGGCCTTGGCTTTTGCCGCTTGCGGCAGAGAGCTTGCCCGTAATTCCCGCCCGACCCTCTTCTCCTGCTTCGGCGAAGGCTGGAATGACATGGACACTCGTAACAAGCTGATTTTGTTAGGCTTGATTTACGGTCTCTGCGTTATCGTCATCGGCTTGATCGTGAGCCTCCTGACCTCCGGTGACATCGCACAGTGGAAGAATGCTCAGGGCCAAATTGATCCTCAGAGCGTCCTGAGCCATATTCCTTGGCTGGGCTTCATCGTGGGGGCCGTCCTATACGCCATGCTGTTGGGCATCACATGCTTCTCTCCGATGCTGATTGCCTGGAAAAAACAGCCTATCGGCAAAGCCTTCTTCTTCAGCCTTGTGGTCTGTTTCAGAAATATCGGCGCCATTGCCTGCCTCGGTCTGCTGCTTTTTCTGCTGGCTTCCGGCGGAGCAGTTGCCTTCGGCGCCTTGGGCGATCTAGGACAGATCCTGGTCATCCTGTGGGCACTCTTTGTCACAGGACTTTCTTACAGCTCTCTTTATCCGATGTGGCGTTCGATATTCGAGTCTGAAGTTCCGCCGCTTCATTAATGATTCGTTGCACATTCCCGGGCCTGCATCTGCAGGCCCTTTTGCTTCTCGATTAAGCTATCGAAAACAAGAAATCTTTTGGAGTTGAAATGCGTAACTTAATTCTTTGTCTTGCTCTCGGCGCTGTCGCCTCTTCCGCTTTTGCGCTGACTAATGAAGATTTGGCTGCCAATACTTGGATGCCGCTCGAAGAACAAACTAAGTCTTCCTGCGAACTTCCGGCCATGATTGATTTTCATAAAGACGGTACGCTTTCCTCCGAGCCCGGATGCAACAACATGTCCGGCCGCTACAAAATCGGTGAAGACGGAAAGATTGATTTCTCCGAAATGGCCATGACCCAGAGAATGTGCGCTAAGGAGTACATGGACCAGGAAATGCGTTTCACCACCATGCTGAATGCAACACACTACATCAAGAAAGATGACAAGCAGCTGATCCTTCTTGACGGAGACAAGAAAGAAGTCGGTCGTCTGGTTCCCGAAAAAGCCAAAGCCTGCAACTAATTCATGACCAGGCGCTTTGAGCGCCGTCAACTAAAAACGCTCGGTCGGTCCAGAGCGTTTTTAGTTAGTGAGCGGCTTCCCAGTTGTCTCCGACCCCGACTTCAGCGATCAGAGGAACATGGAGCTCAGTGACTGAATCCATGATCTTCGGAAGATTTTCTTTAACAAGGTCAACTTCGGCCTCCGGCACTTCCATGATGAGTTCATCGTGAATTTGGAGAATGAGTTTGCTCTTAAGGCCTTTCTCTTCAATCCATTTTTGAACCGCAATCATCGACAGCTTGATCAGGTCCGCAGCCGTCCCCTGCATCGGCGCGTTAATCGCAGCTCTTTCTGCCGCGGCGCGACGAGCACCGCCCGCATGGATCTCCGGGAGCCACAGCCTTCTGCCGAAGGTTGTTTCGACGTAACCCTGGCGATCGGCTAAAGCTCTTGTCCTTTCCATGTAGTCATGAACACCTGGAAAACGAGCAAAGAATTTGTTGATGTAATTCTTAGCCTCGTCTCTTCCGATGCCGAGGTTCTTTGCCAAACCGAACGGACTCATGCCGTACATCAAACCGAAGTTAATCACTTTGGCAATACGGCGGTCATTCGGTGTGACCTTGTCCCTTTCCTTTCCGAATACTTCCGCCGCTGTCGCACGGTGAATGTCCTCATTGTTCTTAAAGGCCTCAACCAAGCGCTTATCGGCTGACAAATGCGCCATGATGCGCAGTTCGATCTGAGAATAGTCAGCGCTGATCAATTTGCAGCCGGATGCCGAGATGAATGCTTCGCGAACTTTGCGGCCTTCTTCGGTTCGAATCGGAATATTCTGAAGATTCGGATTCGTGGAAGACAAACGTCCTGTCACAGCGACCGCTTGTTCGAAGGTCGTGTGGACTCTTCCGTCTTTGGGATCGACCATCTTCGGAAGTTTTTCCGTATAAGTCGTCACGAGTTTTGTGATCGTGCGGTACTCCAAGGCGATCTTTGCCAAGGGATAATTTTCAGCCAGTTCAGAAAGAACTTCTTCGCTGGTGGAATAATTCCCAGAGATCGTCTTTTTCGGTTTCGCACCCTCGAGAACAACACCCATCTTGTCGAACAAAATCTCGCCAAGCTGTTTCGGGCTGGACAGCTTGAAATTTTCCCCGGCAACTTCAAAGGCCTGCTCTTCCAATTCTCTGGCTTTCGTATTTAGCTGGGCTGTCTGCTGATCCAAGAGTTTCGTATCGATAAGCACGCCATTTTGTTCCATTTTGAAAAGAACATCTGACAAAGGCATTTCAATATCACGGTAAATTTTCTCAAGTTTCGCGTCGTCAGACAATGCTTTCTTAAAGAGACGATTTAACCGGCTGACGATAAAGACTCTTTCCGAAGCAAATTCAGCTGCCTTTTCGACAGAAACTTGGGAAAAAGACAGTTTTTTGGCGCCTTTTCCTAAGAGTTCTTCTTCCCCTCTTAATTCATATTTAAGCCAATTGGCTGCAAGTTTTTCTATAGTGTGAGAACGATGGGCCTCTAAAACATAGCTTTCCAGCATTACGTCATCGGAGACACCGGCGAGATTAATACCGACATTGGCGAAGACGTGTTTCATGTACTTGGTGTCATAACCGCATTTAATCGGTTTCTTATGTTCAAGCACCCTTCCGAAGATCTCTTTAAAAGTACCTAGAGTAAGACCTTGAGCTAAAAGGACATCGTTGTCGATCGGAACGTAACTCGTCTTGCCGTCCGTAGTTCCGAAAGCAACGCCGACCGGCATATATTCCTGCTGAGATGATCCGTCCGCTAAGACATAAAATTCAAAGCCGTCCTTGGTGACCAAATCTTCAAGATGTGCGGCCAGCTCTTTAGCTTTTGCCTTATCAGTAATGATTTCAAGCGTTCTTTCGGTTTCGGATTCTTGTTCCTGTGAGAACAAATCCAAAGTATCGCCTTCAACAGGAGCAGCTCCGACCGCAGCTCTCTTTTGAGCCGTTGTTGAAGTTTCTAAAGGTTTGACTTCACCGGGTACATCCGTTTTCTTTAGTTCTTTAGCCCAGCTTCTGAATTCCAGCTTGTTGTAGTAATCCAAAAGTTCGGTGCGGTTCGGCGTCTTTAACTTCAAAGACTCTAAGGAAGGAACTTCTGCCGATAAGTCAGCATCAGTCTTGATCGTGACTAGCTGACGGGCAATCGGAAGAAAGCCCAAAGCCGAACGAAGATTTTCACCGATCTTGCCTTTCACTTTTTCTGCGTTTTCGATCACGCCGTCCACTGAGCCGAATTCAGTGATCCATTTAGCAGCGGTCTTTTCTCCGCACTTGGGAACGCCCGGAACGTTATCGATCTTATCGCCCATAAGGGCGAGGAAATCGATGATCTTTTCCGGAGGTACTCCGAACTTCTTCTCAACGCCCTCACTGTTTAGCCAGCTGTTGTCCTTGCCCATCGTATTCACAAGGAGAACATTGTCATTGACGAGCTGAGCAAAGTCTTTGTCGCCGGTGGCGATAACGACATTGAAGCCCTCTTCTACGGCTTTTTTCGTCAATGTTCCAATGGTGTCATCGGCTTCTATTCCGGGAATCTGAAGGAAAGGAATGCCTTCTTTTTGAACACCCTCAAAAATCAGCGGTATTTGCACGGAAAGGTCTTCCGGCATCGGAGGACGATTGGCCTTGTAGTCAGGATAGATATCCGAACGGAAAGTTTTTCCTTTCGGATCAACCACACACGCAACATAGTCCGTAGGTACATCCTTCATCAATACTCTGAGCATCGAGAGGAAGCCGCGAATCGCATTCGTGGGCGTGCCGGTCGATGTCGATAAAGGAGGCAGCGCGTGGTAAGCACGAAAAATAAAGTTTGAACCGTCAATAAGAAGAAGCGTTTTTTTCAAGATAAGGTCCTTTTCCCTAACTACAACGGGTGCACCGAACATAAGTTGAAAGAGTACCAAAGGATGGCCCACTCGGTACGAAATTCTGCCAATTATGGACAGTTATTCAGTTTGTGTGAACCGAGATCTTAAGCCACTAAAGACATCAACGATAAGGAAAATAATTGTCTAGAGAGGCTCATTTGAAAAAGTATTCCTTTGAGCCTCAGTATCTAAACTTGCCTACCAAAAGCAGGATATAGAAACCGGAAACTGATCAATTTAATTTATTGCTTTAAAAGAAATCAGACTTGAAATTTTGCCCAGATGAACTGCAGAACTATCATGAGGAAACGATTATCTCGGTAAATTCCAATAGCCGATTGTTTTCATTCGATTTTAAATAAAACAGTTTAGGAGAGAGACAAACTTAATTCGGTCACATTATTCTTTAAAAATAAATTTGAATTAAATAAATATCTCTATATCGCTTATAATCATCAACAGATAATCTTATTGTCTAATTTTATTTTGTTATTTCTTTTTATCAATCGGTGTCCAAATGGCAACTTTAGAAGATCTGATTCGTCAAAAACAAGAATTAGAAAAAGAAATTGAAGAAGTTACTCGCCGCGAACGTATTAACGCCATTAATACTTGCCGAGAATTGATTCAAAAATTCGACCTTCAGCCTGCAGAAATCGGGCTTAAAAAACTTATGCGCAAAGGCGCAATGATCCCGAAATTCATGGGACCCAAAGGCGAAACTTGGACGGGGCGCGGCCGCAAACCTATTTGGCTCCAGCAGGCTGAGCTTGAAGGCAAGAGCCTTGAGGATTTCCGTATTACTTCCCCCGTTGCAATGGAAGAAGACGAAGAAGCTCGCTTAGAAGAACTGACTCGACCCGACAACGTTAAAGCCTAATCGCATTGCTTTATCATCAAAACCGCAGTGAAAATTTTCTCTGCGGTTTTTTCTTACTACTATTAAACACGACTTTTTAAGTCTTTGAAATTAATTAGTCGTTGAGATCTTGGTTTAAAGATTTTTGAACACTTAAAATTTCTTTCGTTTCTCCGGAGACACTTATCGTCGGACCAACAAACAAATATTTCCGATAAAAGATACCATTATCTAATCAGCCTCTTTAAAAAGAGTATCCGAGTCAGACTCCTTCTCTCTGCTTTACCTGTTCTTTTATATTTGAATCTATGATCGAAGGGTCATTATCAGTTTGGTTTTAATTAGACTTCTGATATGCGTAAGTTATTCGATCCTTATTTTTTACTTCATTTAATTCAAAAAGTAGCAAATCTCTCAGAAGTTAAAGAATAATAATTTGTCTGACCATTTAATCACGAGAGATAATTGTTAATACCGTTCAATCATTCTTCTAGATTCAGCATTAGAGGATCAAAAACATAAACAGTTTCCAATCTCTCGCACTCCTAGATCCGCCAGGAACATAACCGATATCTGCTTGCAGATCTTGCAAATGTAATTGGTGGTAATACTATTGCCCAACTGACTATTAACGTCTAAGCTCGAGCCATTCCTAAAGGAGGATGATTAAAAATGATTGAACCCGTAGCAAAAGACAAGTGCCTTCCGGAGCTCGTAGCTCTTTTCCCGGAATTAGTCGCTCACCGTCACGATATCCATCAGCATCCTGACTGCGGCTTCGAAACTCAAAGAACCATCGGAAAAATCAAGGAATTCCTTGAAAAACACAATGTTCCTCCCAAAGACATGGATGACACCACTTGCCCCGGCTCTTTGTTCGTCGAAATTAAAGGCAATCTGCCCGGCAAGACCATCGGTTTCCGCGCTGACATCGACGCACTCAAGATGAAAGATCTTAGCGGAAAAGAATGGAGCTCCCAGATTGACGGTCAGGCTCACGCCTGCGGCCACGACGGTCACCAGACCTGGCTCATGGGTGCGGCTGCATACATGGCTGAACATAGAGATTTCCCCGGTACGCTCGTCTGTGTTTTCCAGGGCGCCGAAGAAATCGGTAAAGGAGCCGAAAGCGTCGTGCAATCCGGTTTCCTCGACAAGTACAAAGTTAAGGAAATGTACGGTGCGCACGATGAGCCCTTCTTAAAGAAAGGTCAGATCGGCTTCAAAGTCGGCCACCTGCAGGCGGCATCCGATACTTTTGCGGTTAAGTTCATTGGTGCCGGCACACACGGCGGCCGTCCTCATCAAGGTGCCGATCCGATTCCTGCCCTCTCCGAAATGTACCTGGCAATGCAGACAATTGTTTCCAGAAAGGTTGATCCTCTGGAAAGTGCCGTCGTTTCCGTCTGCTTTATGAATGCCGGAACTTTCGGAACATTTAATGTGCTTCCCGGCGAAGCTGTCATGGGCGGCACCGTTCGTACTTTCCTTCCGGAAGTTCGGGATTTGGTCGAAAACACGATCAAGCGTATGGCAGAAGGCATCGCCATGGCCCACGGCCTGAAAGCTGAAGTCAGCTATGAACGTCTTATCTCTTCAGTGAATAACGACGAACGTCTGACCAAAGAAGGCGTCCGCATCGCTCAGGATCTGTTGGGTAAAGACAAAATTTTCCCCGACTTTAAGCCCTTCATGTCCAGCGAAGACTTTTCCGTCTATCAGGAAAAAGTGCCTGCAACCATTTGCAGAATTGGTATTGCCGACGAAAACCACACGGTTCCGCTTCATAATCCGAAGTTTGATTTCAATGATGAAGTGCTTCCGCTGGCAAGTACTTTATTTGTGAAAATTGCCCAGGCCCGCTTGAAAGCATTAAGCGAAGAATAGCCGGGTTTCAAAACCAAATCTGACGGCTCTGCATTGAAAGATGCAGAGCCGTTTTCTTTGTTAGAAACCGCTAAGACGCAATATACAGAAAGACAGAAAGGCGCTGAAGAAGCGCCTGCACAAGAACCGCAGAGCCCGTCTGCGGTAACCGTCACGAAGTTTTCAAACAGCTAATCAGTGCGTTGTTTGATGGAAAAGATCATTCAACTCCGGATGATCTTTTAAATCCAATTTTCCGCGTGTCTGATAGCGCTGAAAGCCCAACATAAAGAGGCAACGTCTGCGGCTGCAGCTCAAAGAGACAGATGTCTGATGGGGCGTAAACTTGGGGCAACGATGCTTGGCTCCGATTCTGTTCACAATGATCTCCTAAATCGCGTGCAAATCATAAACACTTCAAATTTGAAAATACGACCGCTTGAAGCAGAAATCTTTTCTAATTATGTCACTTCTATGACACTTCAAAATTAATCAATCAGTTAGGAAAATCCTTAAGAATTGCAACCAAATTTTTATGGAATAACAAACTTTAGTTGTCTTATCTGACAAGAAGAGAAAGTCGATAATTTTGCTTCAGGATTAACGAGAACAAGTTGCGTCAATGAGCGAAATACAGCCTGTTTAAAAAAGCTCACGCTAAATATTCCGAATAACTCCAAGAACTTAAGGCTTTTGGGCAATTTTTTGCCTTTTCCGCTTGTAGACGCTGTGAATGCTCTTCGTTAGAATAGCGAAAATATTATCGTTGTTAACCCTGACAAAAACAAAAAAGGACTGATCGACCGAAATGCATTTCCAAGAGATAAGGCGTGCCGCCGCTCAAGGTACTATCAGCCTGCCTCCTCCCATGGATTCCGAAGGACTGGAAGACTTGGCTGTTTTGAAGTCATGTTTGAAAGTCATCCGTGAACTCTCGGGATTTCGCTATGCCTTTGCCAAAGATGCAATGGCGGAGACTTTTGCGCCCTTAATGGCCTCTGTAGAAGCGAAAAACGAACTCGAACGTCAGGGTTTAAAAGTCAGTTTGAAGTCTTATTTCTTGTCTTTAATACTGAAAGACTTAGAAAATCCCGACATCGTAACGATCGATAACTACATTAATGCTCTGTTTAATTGCGCAGATGCTGCCGCTAACGGTCCGATAACGGTTCAAACCGTCGTAAATGTTGCCAACAGCTTCCCGCAAGATGGTATTAATTGGCGCCAAAACCCGCAAACCGAAGAGGAGCAGATCCTTCTTCAGCCGGATACCTTTCCCGACAGCAAAGCCGTTCAGGTTGAATTGGCCAGATGGGAAAAATACTCCAAAGAACTGAGAGACTTAGACCCTCTGGTTCATGCGCTTTTGACGAATCTGTACTTTATGGCGATCTCCCCTTTGAACCGTCATAACGGAAGAGTGACTCAAATCCTTCTGCAGCTCTCCTTGATGGGACAGAACATCAACTCGCCTGCTCCCTGTCTGATGCTCGGTCGCGCCTTGATGACCAATGCGCACTTCGGCATCGAAGAACGTTTATACGGTTTGAGAACCCGACAATGGTCTCCGTACCTTCAGTACATGCTGAAGACATTATCCAAAGCAATTCTGCTTTCCGGCGACCTTTTGGCTTCCTTACAGCGTTTGTACGCTCAGACAGAGGCCTACTTGAAGATGATCGGTTTAGCCTCTCATGCAGCATTCCTGCCGGTGATATTCAAACATCCGGCGTGCCGTACGGGTGAGTTTTCCAGTATCTTCACAACAAGGCGTCAGGTAGCCAGTCATATTTTGAATGATCTGGCCCGCGCCGGAATCCTGGAAAGAGTTGAAGACGGAAGAGACCGTGTGTTCTACCACACGAGATTGATAGAACTGCTAGAAAGCGAAAACTATAGTTTCTCGCCTCTTCCTGCCTCTATTGATCCCTTCGTTCCTTTATACCAAAAAGGAACGCCGGGTCGAACAAAACGAGAGCCGCTTCCGACACGCGAAGACGCGCTCCCGAAATTCTCCGTCACCGGCGATTAATTCCATTCGAAGTTTTCAGCGAATCTCCCCGTGGACTTCCTGATGCTCCACGGAGGTTACTGCGTTCGTATCCGGATCGACAAAAACCACTGTCGGTTTATGTTCTTTCAATTCCTCTCGAGTCATTTGAGCGTAGCTCATGATGATGACCAAATCGCCTTCAGAAACTAAACGAGCAGCCGCCCCGTTTAAACAAATAATACCCGAGCCAGGTTTTCCTGAGATGGCATAAGTGGTTAATCTATTTCCGTTATTAATATCAACGACATCAACTTGCTCGTATTCATTAATACCTGATTGTCTTAAAAGTTCTTCATCGATCGTGATAGAACCAACGTAATTTAAATCCGCCTGAGTAACTTTTGCACGATGAATCTTACTCTTGAGTATCGTTAATAACATCTATTACATCCCGAAATTATTTATAAAGTAAATAAATTATAGTCCTTAGATATGAGCAGAAACGTCATTATCATGAAAGAATATCCCTCAGAAATGATGATAAGATGTTATCCGCTAGATCTATATGTTAGGTATCAATAATAATTAATATGCAATACATATTTGATTGAACATAAATTTATAAATAAATACTTGAATTATTTTTATCATATATACAACGAAGATTTAAATCTACAAATAATATATCTATGTATATCATCATGAAATAGATCTTCAAGCTATAACTCATATATTTTATTTACAAAAAGCCTGTATCAATTTAATTTTAACGATTTTTAAAGTGAAATTTCGCGTATCTCATCATTCTTGTTTAACTGTTTTATATGCATTATTTAACTATAATTCAAATAATTACTTGTATCACATAGAAGTTGAACCTTCACTTTAAGTAAGAAAAATTCAAGACCGTATATCTATCGGGATGAACTAGATTTATATATCTAGATAAATGATCTTCAAATACACTAGATATACACTTTCTAAACTAAAAATTAATTTTGTCTAGCTAGCCTAGATAAAACCTATCGATGTATCAAATACTTAGAATAATAGAATTTTTAGTCAAAAAATAAGGTTCTGTTTTAAAGACAGAACCTTACCAAAAGTTTTGTATTAAGTTACAGGATTGTAATTTTCTTTCCGGCAATTCTCGCTAAAAGATTCTTAATTCCTCCGGTCTTGAATTTAACAATCAAGACCATGTCGTCCCCTGCTCCCTGAGTATCAAGGATGACACCGGGACCAAATTTTTCATGATTAATATTAATACCTGCTTTATAGGGTGAATCAGAATTCTGTTTAGCACGTATTTTCTGAGTTTGGAGTTTTTCTTTCTTCGTTTCAATAATTCCCTTCGCCCATTCAGGAACATTTGAAGCGAATCTATGGCCGGACGGTTTTGTAGATCCACCATAAGAAGAATTGCGATAAGAACTTGAATAATTTTTATTCGAGCCGGATCGGCTTCCCCAAGAGTCTTCATCTTCCGCTTCGTAACGTGACTCGAACGGATTTCTGCTCAGCCACTTGAGCGTCTCTCCCGGAATTTCTGTGAGGAAGGAACTCGGATAGCTTGAGAAAGTTCTGCCCTGGAGCATGCGTTCTTCGGCAAGCGTCAGATAAAGTTCTTTCCTTGCTCGAGTAATCGCCACGTACATGAGACGGCGTTCTTCCTGAAGGGCCTTTTTGTCATTCTTGCTTCTGAAGTGCGGGAACATGTCTTCTTCCAAACCGGTAATGAAGACAATATCGAATTCCAAACCTTTCGAGGCGTGTACAGTCATCAGCTGGACAGCATCTTGACCGACCTGAGCTTGGTTTTCTCCGGCTTCTAAACTGGCGTGAGAAACGAATCCTGCTAAAGCAGAAAGATTCTCAACCGCCGTGCCGTCGGAATTTTCCGTATCGATGGCTTCTTCTTTAATGAAGCCCTGAGCCGCGGACGTTAATTCCTGTAAGTTTTCAATACGCTCGCTGCCGTTCGGATCCAATTCGTACATATTCTTCAGGCCGCTCTTTTCAACGGTGAAGTCGACGAAAGCGGGAAGCGGCATTTCGTCTTTTGCAACACGCAGTGTGTCGATGATCTCCTTGAAAGCGGCAAATTTATTGGCCGCCGCTCCACGGATGTACTGCATAGATTCAAATAAGGAAATGCCGTTCGTCGTCGCAAAATCCACAAGGTTTTCAATGGACTTTGCGCCGATTCCGCGGGCCGGTACGTTAACGACTCTTAAGAATGCAGAATCGTCTGAAGGGTTCTCGGCCAAGCGCATGTAAGCCATAGCGTTCTTAATTTCAGCACGATCGAAGAATCGTAGACCGCCGTAAACCATGAACGGAATACCGCGTCTTGTCAGTTCCGTTTCAAACAAACGAGACTGCGCGTTGGAGCGATAAAGAATGGCGATATCTTCAGGAGAGACGCCTTTGTCGATGTATTCCTGAATCGTGGAACAAACAAAGCGGGCTTCATCAAAGTCATTGTCCGAACGGTTGGCTCTGATCTTCTCGCCTTTGCCAGCATCCGTCCACAAGTTCTTGCCCATGCGCTCAGAGTTGTTGGAAATCAAAGCGTTAGCAGCATCAAGAATGTTGCCTTGAGAACGATAGTTTTGTTCAAGTCGGATCGGTTCTCCGATTCTGAACTCTTGAACAAAGGACATCATATTGCCGACGTTGGCGCCGCGGAAAGCATAAATCGACTGGTCATCGTCGCCGACCGCAAAGACCGCGTTCGGCGGATTTTTTTCTCCCAAGCCGGCCAAAAGCTTCAGCCATTCATACTGGAGAACGTTGGTGTCCTGAAACTCGTCTACTAAGATAAAACGGAAACGTTCCTGGTAATGATGACGAATCATTTCGTTACGGCTCAAAAGCTCATAGGCTCTTAAGAGCAGTTCCGCAAAGTCGCAGGCTCCTTCTCTCTGAAGCACTGCTTCGTACATGGCATAAATCTGAATATATGCCTTGTCTTTAGAGAACTTTGAATAGACCTCAGAGGCGCGCTTGCCTTCTTCCTTGCAGCGGTTGATGAAGTTTTGTACCTCACGAGGCTTGAACTCTTCCGTATCAATGCCGTTTGCCTTCATCACGCGTTTGATCACGCCGAGCTGGTCGCTCATATCCAAAATGGCAAACGTCGACGGAAGGCCGGCTTCCTGATGATGCAGACGCAGCAAACGGTTGCATAAGCCATGGAAAGTACCGACCCACATAGCACGCGGGTTGATCGGAATCATGTTCTGCAGGCGAGCCAGCATTTCTTTGGCAGCCTTATTCGTAAAGGTCACCGCAAGAATCTCGCTCGGATGAGCCATATTCTGTTGAAGCAGGTAGGCAATGCGGCTTGTTAAGACACGCGTCTTCCCCGAGCCAGCGCCGGCAAGAATCAATGCAGACTTCGGTTCGGCAGTCACTGCCTGGGCTTGTTGCTTATTAAGCGATTCAGTAATGGATTGCATTCTTTTCTTCTCATCCAAAGGAGTGAGAAGTCTAGCAAACGCATCTGCACGTTGCAGGCACAGTGACGAACGCTTACTTCTTGGATATGCCGATTGCTAGGCTGTTTCCTCCCCAACTGGCAACTCTTCCAAAAGATTGCAGAAAGTGAATTCCTAAAATTTTATTGATACTTATTAGAAAAAATTGAGGCAACGAAAAAAAAGGCTTTTCGCTGACTTTTCCTTTCAGCCGAAACGTTGTTAGAGACAAATTGCAGAAGTATTTTTGTTTTATATATTCAATAAGTTGAACACAAAAAATACATAAACAAAGAAAAACGGAAATTTCATTTTCAAAATCTGCAACCAGCCCTTACCTAAGTCCGAGGCTCAATAGCACCGCTAGCGGTGTTTTTAGTTTTGTTACCGAATTTTAAGATTTTCTCAATGGTTCACGACTTAAGAGCCATCTGCTTAAACCTTAAAACTTGGAGAATTTAAATGAGCGTATCAAGAAGATTTTTCCTCAAAAGCGGTGCGTTACTTTCCTCTCTTCCGCTCGCTGCAACTGCAGCACATGCTGCGGATCCTGCCGCAACTGCTTCCAGACAGGTTGGTCCGGCTCCTGTTAGAACAACTCCGGTTTCCGACTACATCGTTGACGGCTTCAAAGTAAATCCTTCTGCTCCGATTGTGTTAAAGGGCCGTAGAGATTTAACCCTCGACGTCTATCGTAAAGTTGTTTGGAACCATACCCCTGTTTCTGTCGACCCTGCTGCCCTCAAACAAATTGATGCTTGGCGTAAAGAATTCTTGGACTTTTTGGCAGTCCACCCTGAATTGAACGTTTACGGCGTCAACATCAAACCGGGCGATGCCCACAAACAGCGCTTGACCGAGGAAGAGTTAAAACAAAATCTTTCTCAAGGCCTCAACACCGGTATCTCTTTCGGTGAACCTCTTCCAAACCGTGTTGTTCGCGGCATCATTCTTGCACGTACATCAGGCATGCTCGGAGGCAACTCCGCTTCTTCCGCCGCGCTCACCAGTCATATCATAGGCATGTTAGGCCGTAAGGAGCTCCCCGTTGTACCTCGCGAAGGCCAGGGCGGTGCAGGCGAAGTTTGTCCGTTAGGAACCTTGTTTGATAACATTCCGAGAGAAATTCATCTTGGTTTGAAAGAACCGATGACAATCATCAACGGCCATCCTACTGCCACGGCTCTTTGCGTGGACCTTGCGCTGCGAAGCGACGGTATCATCAAATTAACGGAACAAGTTCTTGCTCTGGCCATTGACGGTCTTACCGCCCCGAGTGAACACTTCGGAGTACAGCTGGAAGCCTGCTGGGACGACCCCGACGAACAGAAAGCTCTGCAGAACATTCGTGCATACCTTAAAGATGCACCGGTACCTCGCCGCCAGAACGTTCAGGCAAGAGTGACGGTTCGTGATATTCCTCTCATCCTCGCCGCTGCATACAAAGCTCAACGTAACCTCAAACAAATTGCTCAGACGGTACTGCAGAGCTCCCACGATAATCCTCTCTGGATTCCGAAAGATCAGGCCGCTAAAGTCGGTGCTGAACCCTATGTTTGTTCAAACGGCAGCTACCACAGCCAAATCGCTATGAATGCCCCGGACGAAATCGCCAGAAACTACGCTGACTTGGCAACGGTTCTGTACTCTCTCGTTCAGTGCTACTACTCCGACCCTGTCGCTATGCCGGGACTCGACAACCTCATCTACGGCAACATGCAGATGAACGCTTCCGATTGGCAGGATGAAACAAGAATGCTCGGACAGCCTTCTCTTCTTCCGCCGCCCCAATTCGGCCAAAATGACCTTTGCTCTCCGTACATGCGTGCCTGGAACAAGGTCGACCGTTTGGAAAAAGTTCTTGCAGCTTTGGATGCCCAGGTTGCCTGCATGGCAAGTGAAAGTATCTTCATCCGCGGCGATCTCAAGACTTCTCCGGCTTTGCAGCCGATGCTTGACATCATCCGTAAGTTCAATCCTCCGATTGATGTTGCAAAGGGCGACAGAAGAACAATCGCAACGGAACTGGACGGTCTTTATAACTTCATGGCGGACAGCGCTATGGCTTATTCTTCCTTGGATCCGGAAAAGAGACCGGCACTCGTTCTGCAGACGATTAAGTTCTAACTTTTAGTTTCGTCTTTCAAACTTTCATATTGTTTTATTTAGATCGGGGCCTTCGGGCCCCATCTTTTTTGCAAAAAATGAAAAACTTTATTTGAAAATTGGATATCTGAGATTTGGCAGTTCCCAGCTGTGTCTTTTAGGGCCCCCTCCTATACTTTTGACTATCAACAGAGAGGGAATTATGCAAATACACAATCTTTCCTGGCTCGCAGATATAAATAAGCCAATCTTTACAAAAAAGACTGACTACCAAGCGGTTTTAAAAAATACATCTGGCCTTCCATTCATTACACCGCCGCTTCACCCTGAATTAATCGAAATGCTCGATAAAATCGGAGCCGAAGGTCGTGTAGAAGCCGGTGAAAAGTTTCCGATGGCATTGGACTCGGAAGATAGTTTCGTTTTAATCAAAAACGGTATCGCTGCTCGAGAGATTCAGCTCCTCAACAGCTCTTTAATTAATTTAGTGCTTCCTTCCCGTTCGCTATGCGGGGACTTAAATTTATTCACCAACAGAGGAATCAAAGAGCAGCATTTCTCAATAACTCCATGCCAATATGTACTGGTTTCTAAAAAACTCTTGCTCTCATTATTATTTAAAAATCCTGAAATTCTGAACGCAGCCCTCTCCGATATTGAGCAAATATCCCTCAGCCATCAGCTTTCTCTTCTTATTGCCGGCAGTCTCGCGGTTGAGGAAAGAATAAAGATGTTCATCTTCGCCTGGGCCTCAAACTATTCAGAAGAAGCAGAAGAAGGCTGGCTCAAGATGCCTTTCATCGTCCAAAGAAAATATGCCAGGAGCGTTGCAAGAGCTTCACGGTCATCGCTGGACGGAATCCTAACCAAGTGGAAAAAAAACGAATTGATAAGGACAGAAGGACACCATCTGTTTATCGCCTCGGAGTTAATCAAATCTTGCGCATCCGCCCTTTCTTGAAGAAATTAACAAATACGAAGACATCTCACGGACAGACGAAAGCACGAACAGATGTTTTTTTCATAATACGAAAGGCCGACAACTTCGTTAAGAAGTCCGGCCTTTAAGCTTATCGCTGAAGGTACAACTGGAAAGATTTCAGCTTTAATAGAGGCAGAAAATTTGCTCCTTAGGAGCCTTGAAAATGAGGCTGTTCTTTTTCCAAGTACGTCTGAATTGAAGGCGGGTACGGTACAACGCCTGATTCTTTATCCTTTAAAGTAATCCACTGATAGATAGGATCAATAAGCGAGGGAACTATCAGGGCCTTATCGTTTGATATCTCCAGCAGTCCTAAAGATTCCCATTTTTCAAAATTTCTCTCTACAACTAACGGGTTGATCGCCATTATTTTCCCGATCAAAGCCGAGCCGGGAAGACTGACCGTTTCTATTCTCATCTCCTTGCAGCGGTTCTCGTCCAATAAACCGAAGTTTGCCGCCCAACTGCAAAGAAAAGCTTGGAGTCGGTACTCTGAATTAATAAGGGCTCTGCAGGCAAAGACCATTCGATCTGAAATAGCACACATTTCAAAGTGTCTCGCAAGTTCGAACATCAAGGCCGAGTCCTCTTGAGCTGCCTCTCGAAGCCGCTGTGAACTGCACTCTAAAATTTGAGAAGGACAGAGCGCGTAATAACATCCGGAACAAGGTCTTTGCGTGAAAAAATTCAAATTTCCCGCTGCGATATGAAAAGGCGGAGCTATTCCGATTCCCTGCGCCTCGAACCCTGCCGGGTTAACCAGCGATCTGGCACTGAACCCTTTTAGGTTGATGCATAGTTTGTCAACACGAGCACCAATCTCAAACAACAATTCCCCGGTTGTCAATTTTCTCTCAACACCCAATTCCCGTACTTTTTCAATAATTTTTGCAGATACCCTTGGGGCTATCCACGGAAATATCGGAAAGTGTTCAACCGACGGAAGGCCGCGGGAAGGGAACTTTTCATAAAAATCAACCAGCAGCTGGTGCCAATCGGGAGGGATCAAAGAAGAAACCACCATAACCTTCTCCGTTGAACCGGCAGCGATGTCTGCTGCCGATTCATTTTGATCGTTAGAAGAAATGCACCATGCCTAAGTGACCCACATAACGATTTCCGCCCTTGTCTCCCTTAAGCAGACCAGTGCCGTGTGCATAGGACATAACGGCATAGAGCATCGTCGCTTTGCTCAAGAAATAGTGATAGCCGACAGCCCCGACGTAACGATTGAAATGATTCGGTCCTTCACGTCCGGCATCTTTTCCTCTGACAAATTGGTATTGACCTAGAAGGTAACCGCCAAATAGAGGATATTTATATCCGACGTAGAAAGAATTCATCTGGATACCTTTGCCGCTTTCGGCCGGAGTCAGGTCCGAACCGTAATCAACCATCGGACAGTTCCAGACATAACGCTGGTGCACTGAATAGTTGTAACCGAAATAAGCGGTACCAACCGGAAGTGTTACAGCTGTACCAAATTTAGCAGTAAACGGTTTTGCATCACCATGCCAAGGGCTCTTTGAGCCGTAGTCCATGCCCTCTGCGCCCATGACGAAGTTAATTTTTTCCGTCTTATAGCGTGCGGCAGCATTCCAGTAATGATCTGAATCATGCCAAGGACCGTTATCACCGGCTTCGTTGGCGCCATCGTCTCCGCTCAAAGAGTATTGAAGGCCGATTTCCCAATTAGCAATCTTAGGAGACAAATATAAGATGACATTATCGCGCCAGCCCCACATATTAAATTGGGAAGCTTGTATGCCGGCGTCCAGGTAAGCACCTTCAAAAGGATCGACCTGCCACATCCAGCCATACTCTCCGGAAGCAGAAGTAAAGGCAGAAGTACGTCCGAAAGCCAACGTACCGAAAGTCTTGCTTTCTAATCTAAGCAAACTTCCTCTGTTAAAGAGCTTCCCTTTAGAAGCGCCCGTGTCTGCATCAAAGCCGGATTCCAGAAGGAAGGAAACGGACAAGTCGCTGTTGATTTCTTCTCTTCCGGTCAAACCCCAGCGGGAGCCTGCGTAGGTTCCGGAATCCAGGGAAACAACGGTATCGTGCCCCTTGCTTTTCTGAACTTTAACGCCTAAGTCAACCGCTCCGAAAAGCGTGACTTGCCCGGCTAGTGCACAGGAAGCAAAAGTACTGAGTAAAGCTGTGCTAAGAATCGACGTAGTTTTCTTCATATGGCCTCCCCTTATTTAATCTTGAAATCAAGGTAATGGCACTGATTACAGTAGTTGACCGCCGGCTCATGCTGTCTGTGGCAAGCTGCACAGTCATTGTTATGAGGAGCATTGTGAGGATTCATGGGTTTGACATCCTTGGTCTTTTCAATCAGCGCGGCTTTGTTATGGCAGACGACACACTGGGTTTCCGTAGGCAAATCATTCTTCATCGGGTTATCGCCATGGCAAGCGGCGCAAGGTACACCTTTAGCCGCGTGCATATCGGCACCCATTTGAGGTTTGTCAGCAGCATAAATAGAAGCAGAGAGTGCAAGGCTCAGAACTAAAGTAAATAATCGGAGTGTTTTCATGATGTTCTCTTCGGGATGATCTGTTGTAATTGCGATAAACAGACGATTAACAACCATTGAAGGCTGCGGCTGTTCTCGCGGCAGTTCGTCCGATAATCATGCAGTCTGCGACCGCGACTGTTCCGAGACGGACCATACCGTGGACCCCGCCAGTAACCTCACCGGCGGCATAAAGACCTGCAATAGGTTTACCGTCGACATCGATGACTTGAGCTTTATCGTTAATTTCAAGTCCGCCCATCGTATGGTGGACTCGAGGCCAAAGACGTACAGCATAGAAAGGTCCCTTGTCGTTGGGCAGAGAATCAGGGAAGAACTTGCATCCCAAGTCAGGATCTTGTTTGTTTTTGAGGAATCCGTTCATACGCTCGTTCTGCTTTTCCAGAGCTTCATACGGAATGTGATAGAAGTCGGCCATCTGTTTCAGAGTATCAAACTTCCCGATCACGCCGTTTTTAATGGAAGTTTCAAGCATTTCGGCGTTCATCGTCTTAGGCACCTGATTCTTTACGTTAGCAGCACCGGCATAAATCAACGCAGGGTGACCTAAGGCTACGATCGCATCCGCCCTCTCTTTTCTATTGCCTGTTTCTTTAAAGAAACGTTTTCCCGTCTTTATATCGACCATACAGCCGTAGCCGACCAAAGACTCTACGAAAAGCGGTGCTTTGCCGAAACCTTTTTCATCTGGGCTTGTCCATGGACCGAGCTGGATCCAGTCCATATGGATAGTGTTTGCTCCTTTTCTCTGAGCCAAACGGATCATTTCCCCGGTAGCACCGGCATGATTGGTTGAACCGAAAGCCTTCGTCAGTCTCGGATCATGACTCATGCGCATCTGCACGTTCTGGCTAAAACCACCGGAAGCAATCAGTACACCGTGGATGGAACGAATATTTTCAAAACCGGTCCCCTTGCCTTTTTCGTTGCGGTAATGGGTTTCTACACGCACGCCAAGGACACAGCCTTTTTCGTTAGTGATCAGATCTACTACTTTAGTGTTCAGACGAATGGGAATATTGAATTCCTTGCATTTCGCAAGCATGGGGTTAATAAATCCAGCCCCGCATTTCTCTTCCACTCCGTGACTCCGTTTTACGGAATGGCCGCCGTGATAATAGACTGATGAAAAGTGAACTCCGATCTCGTTCTTGAGCCATTCGTAGTTAGCCACGGACTCATCGGCAATTTTTCTGGCCAGCTCGGGATGGTTAATGTGGCCGCCGTGATGCATGATGTCTTTGAACATCAAATCAGGGTTGTCCTCGATACCCAGTTTTTTCTGCATATCGGTTCCCGCCGCAGAAATAGCGCCGCCGTTAATAATTGAGTTTCCGCCCGGAGTCGGCATCTTTTCAACAACCAGGATATTCTTCATACCCTGGTAATGAGCTTCCAGAGCTCCTGCTAGTCCGGCAAAACCTGTACCGACAATCAAGAAATCTACCGTTTTGTCCCAATGAATTGCATTGTCTTCAGAAGCCAGCACCTTTGTGCTTAACCCTGAAGTTACAAGGCCGGCAGCAGAAGCTGCAAAAAAACGGCGGCGACTGAGATTTATCGTCATACCTTCCTCCTATCGTTAAAAAATTCTTAAATCCTGTCTTTGACACCTAAATCACTGGGTCTCCAGAGTGCTTTCGGCTTTAATTAAGTTTTTTAACAGTAAAACTCCCCTCCGGATTTTTATTTCGTCTTTCGCTAAATTTGATAAATGGCGCCCAGAGCTTCCTTGTCCGTATCGAAGCGTGTCTTCAGACAGTGTGCAAGCTCGTTCTTGTCTGCTACGGGCGGCAGAGGAGTTAAATCTACGCAGTTCATGATCCGGCTTAGGTCTGTCTCTTCGTACAGGTGTATCGGTGCATGTGGATCATCATCTTGAGGTCGACGCAGGATTTGTCTTAACGGCCTATAAAGGGCCGGCTGTTCTTTGTCCAGCTGAACCGACAGCTTGGCGGTGTTGATTGCCGCAAGTATTTGTTCTGTCGTCATTGGGCTGCCTGCAAGCTTGAGCTTCTTGCTTAATATTCGAAGCAGGATGAGAGCCAGAACGCAGATCAAGACCTGTGCTTCGATGTGTTCATCTGTGTAGACATACATCGGCCTTAAATTGAAGTTTGTCTTCATAATCCGGAAGCATTCTTCAATCTGCGCCTGCTTTTTGTATTGTTCGATAATCTCCCAGCCCGACAGTTCTTTCTTTTCTTCCGGCGGAAGTTCTACCCATTCCTTATCGAACTCTCGGGAGTCTTTGAACAAATAGGCGTAATAACCGGCAAGCTTCTTATCTTTAGCGAGCTTCTTCTCGTTGATTTTCTGGGCTTTATTTTTCCCGGTCTCAATGTATTTTTTCCAACCGAACGTGGCCAGCGGGAGCTTGGCATGATGAGCAATAGCTTCTCTGGCTCCTTGCTCATGCATTTCAATTTTGAACATGTCTTCCTGATACCGTTTCTCGCTCCAGCCAATGACCATTCGGTAATTGGTTTGAACGACTCCGTCTTCATCGACGAGACTTGAAGGAATGATTTTTATCTTTCGTTCTTTTTCCTTATCCCATTGCCAGCCTGTGTCTTTAAGCCATTCATCTACAGAACCTTGCTTGGCTTTGGATAAGCTGTGCGCCAGCAGGAAGCCCTGATTTTCTTTGACTAAGCGGATCAGGTTCGCATTCGTATTGAGCCCGTTGTCTGCAACAACAACGGCGTTTGTAATCTTGTAAGTTTTGGCGAGTTCGTCAATCGAGCACTTCATCGTTGTCTTCTCCGAGCTGTTGCCCGGATAAACTCTGAAGTCGATAGGGATTCCGTCCCTGTCGACAACCATCGCAATGGAGACGATCGGGTCCTTTCTGCATTCTTTCGAGGGTCCTCTCATGCGCAAAGAGCTTGTTCTGGCTCTTTCAAGCTTCTCAATGAGCTGTCTTCTCTCTTCAGGAGTGGCTTCGGAAGGAAGTGCACTGAGCTGCTTTTCTACTTCCATTGCCCACTGGTGCTCATCGTCCCAGACCGTTTCGAACCAGGTATTTGTTACGTCGTAAAAGACCACGGATAAATCGCGAGGCATTGCTTGATTCAAAGCTTTATTCAGACCTCGCAGAATAGGTTTTTTGATCCGAGCGGCAAAGGAAAGCATCCGGTAAAGACTTCTTAAATTAGTCTCGGCCAAGGAATTTCCAAGCCAATTCGTTTGAGAGCGGTAATGTTTCAGATGAGAGCTCGGGGAGACGATTCTGTTGACAACCGTCTGCCAAAGCAGTGCCTCGGCATCAAATTCAATATCGGTCTTGGATTGCTGATATCGGACCAAAGCTTTTAGTTTGAGAGTTTCATTCCAGATTGGCTTTAGGATGTAGTTTGCGTAACAAAGCACCGGCTCTCCGGCATACGGAAGAGACGGACGCTTCTTCGGAATTTCCTTTAAAAGCTGCTTTGTTCTCTCGGTAGCTTGATTGGGTGCGGATCTTTTCTTTAGTTCAACGCGGAGTTTTTCTAGAGCCAAAGGATCCTTAGCAAGTAACTCTGACTTACTTCCCAAGGCTTTTCCGATGCAGCCTTTTGTGGACTTTTTCCCGGACTTGGTCGTATAGACGATCGAATAGCCTTCGTAGAGCCGGTCTCCTCGGATTACTAAATACATAACGATCCTCGCTGTTGTACACGACTAATTATACCATAATTCGCTATAAATTCGCTATCATAAAATAATATAAAAGGTGGGCTAAAGAAATTCGGAGTTCCCTTGTTGAGATACTCCGAAAATTTATGAGATCTATTTAGCTGTCAAACGCAGGATAGAGTCTCAATTACAAGCTTTTTATTCATTCTTTCACCAGGTTAAGATTTAATACTAGGTTAGATCGTTAACAGTTTTTAAACATAGGATCATTTCTTTGTTAAATGAATAATACCAATTTATTAAAAGAAGTTTAAACCTTAATCTATTTTTGTTAGACA